>OCZT010000046.1_pt1 | contig 97352 bp, 80 predicted proteins | sample 1539031 | NCBI WGS metagenome assembly OCZT01 (sample SAMEA3539308, study PRJEB22396) | soil metagenome | biome: tundra; feature: field; material: soil | place: USA | collected 2010-05 | depth 0.15 m
AACGGCGGCCGTAACTATAACGGTCCTAAGGTAGCGAAATTCCTTGTCGGGTAAATTCCGACCTGCACGAATGGCGTAACGATCTGGGAACTGTCTCAAGAGGATGCTCGGCGAAAATGTAGTATCGGTGAAGATGCCGATTACCTGCAGCGGGACGGAAAGACCCTATGAAGCTTTACTGTATCTTGGCATTGAATTTTGATCTTGTTTGTGTAGGATAGGTGGGAGACTTTGAGGCCTGGGCGCTAGTTCAGGCGGAGTCGTCGTTGAAATACCACCCTGACTTAATCGAAATTCTAACCTGCTCCTGTGAAACCAGGGCGGGAACATTGTCTGGAAGGCAGTTTGACTGGGGCGGTCGCCTCCAAAAGAGTAACGGAGGCGTTCTAAGGTATGCTCAGCGCGGTCGGCAATCGCGCTAAAGAGTGCATAGGCATAAGCATGCTTAACTGCGAGACACACACGTCAAGCAGATGGGAAACCAGGACTAAGTGATCCGGTGGCGCCATGTGGAAGGGCCATCGCTCAGCGGATAAAAGCTACTCTAGGGATAACAGGCTGATCCTGCCCGAGAGTTCACATCGACGGCAGGGTTTGGCACCTCGATGTCGGCTCATCACATCCTGGGGGTGAAGAAGCTCCCAAGGGTTTGGCTGTTCGCCAATTAAAGTGGTACGTGAGTTGGGTTCAGAACGTCGTGAGACAGTTCGGTCCCTACCTGCTGTGGGCGCAAGAGAATTGAAGGGATTTGTCCCTAGTACGAGAGGACCGGGACGAACGAACCCATGGTGATCCGGTTGTCACGCCAGTGGCATAGCCGGGTAGCTAAGTTCGGACAAGATAAACGCTGAAAGCATCTAAGCGTGAAACTTACCCTAAGATAAGTTCTCTCTCCAACGTAAGTTGGCTGAAGGATCGTTGTAGACTACAACGTTGATAGGTTGGGTGTGTAAGTGCCGTAAGGCATTAAGCTAACCAATACTAATAATCCGTGCGGCTTGACCACTTTTAATAGCGGTGCCGGTTGCCCCTAACAGGGCAACCGGTCCACCGCAGTATTGATAAGATGGTAAAATCTTTTCTTCGACAAGTATTGCCTGCTCATAAACTGTATAAAATAGAGATGAAAAAGTAAGGTCTTTAGTTAGGCCGAAAGATATGGCCAGTAACTATAGAGAGGGGGAAACACCCGTTCCCATTCCGAACACGGAAGTTAAGCCCCTCTTCGCCGATGATAGTATACGGGTAGCTGTATGCGAACGTAGGGCGTTGCTGGACTTAAAAAAATCCCCGGTAGGGAAACTTACCGGGGATTTTTCATTTTATTTGGCCGCAGAGTTTCCCTACCGGGGATTTTTTTAAGTCCAGCAAGGTTTTGACCTGCGTAGGGGCGGACCTATGTGTCCGCCCGCTGAGATTTAGATATTGAATTTGTTCTAACCGCAGGGTAGGGCATCAGCCCACCCATCCCCCGAAGGGGCCGCAATTGTCTTAAAATCTGCATTCCCAACCTACCCCCTATTGTTTGACCTTTATCTGTATTTATGTTATATTGCCCTAAAATATAGAGGGGGTTTTAACATGTCCGATGATATAATTCTGCCTGTCCGTAAATCTCTGCGTTTAAAGCACTACAACTATTCCAATCCTGGTTTATATTTCATCACGCTCTGTGCCCAAAAAAAAGCAAATCTGTTTTGGAGCCAGCCTTTCAGCGGCATGAACCTAAACTCCGCCGGCACTATGCTCCAGCACTGGCTCGACGAACTGGAAAAAGCCTTCCTGCTGTCTATAAACTGTTCCACCATAATGCCGAACCACGTACATGTGATAATCCAGTTGTTCGATATTGATTTTGACCGCGTAGGGGCGGACCTGTGTGTCCGCCCGCCGCAGGCCGTTTCAACCAACGTCGTAATAACACGTAAAAACCCCACAGCGGGCGGACACACAGGTCCGCCCCTACAAGATCCAACAGCCAATGTCCCATCCCCATCCATCCCCGCTATCCTACAGTGGTTCAAAACCATGTCCACTAACGCTTACATCCGAGGAGTGAAATCCGCCGCCTACCAGCCCTTCAACGGTTTATTATGGCAGCGCTCCTTTTACGATCACGTTATAAGATCCGAAAAAAGTCTTGAAAATATCCGCACATATATTATTAACAATCCGCTAAAGTGGGATCAAGACGCAGAAAACTCACATGTTAAGCTGGATGTTAAAAAGTATTACGATGATCTGCTCTTGTAGGGGCGGACCTATGTGTCCGCCCGCCGCAGGACGTTTCGACCGTCCAGTCATGGTTGATTCCAAACACTGTTTCGCCACAAAACCCAGCAGCGGGCGGACACACAGGTCCGCCCCTACGAGTTCCAACACCTAATGTCCGCAATATTTATATACCCACACCCACCAAATATGATAAAATATAAAAAATAAAATTCCTAAAAAGGCGGTGTATCAATGAATGACACAGTCAGGGATTTGACTTTATTGCTTTTGTACCTTACTTCCTGGGATGAGAAGATACCCGGTGGAAGCGTTAAGCGCAGTTGGAAGGGCTATCCCTTCGACGCTCTTAATGAACTGGAAAAGAAGAGGTATTTAAGCGGGGGAATGAAGTCAAAATCGGTCTATCTTAGCGAAAAGGGAGCTGCGTTTGCCAAAAAACTGGTTTCAAAGTATTACGTAGGCGGCATGGAAAAGAAAGTAAAAACGCGGCCTAAGGTTTCGGATAAGGAATCGTATGTATTTGACATTGAGATAATGAATATAGAGCCAAGAATTTGGCGGAGGCTCGAGATCCCGGCTTCAACTACGCTTGACCAGCTCGCATACATAATCCTCGTCATGTTCGGCTGGGACGGAGGACATCTGCATGAGTTTACCATAGGAAAAAAGGATTACGGTATGAAAGAAACTGATGAATATGGTACTGACTTGATTGATGAAAAGGATGTAAAACTGTCGGAGTTCGGGCCGGCCGCTCTTAAGAGGTTCAGGTTTGATTACGATTTTGGCGACGGGTGGCAGCATGATATAAAACTGAAAAGTTCCGGAACGCTAAAAGGTTCCGAACCCTACCCGGTCTGCACGGGCGGCGCCAGGCACGCCCCGCCCGATGACTGCGGCGCCGAACCGGGCTATTACAAAATTTTGGAAGCCCTAAAAAATAAGGCCGACCCCACAGAAGAGCAGAAAGAATTGCTTGTCTGGCTCGGGGACAACTATGACCCGGAAGAGTTCAATGTAATGGAGATAAACGCGGAAATAAAGAATCCAAAACGTCTTGTAAAGTACTTTGAATCCTTGACTGATTAGGTATTCAGGCCGTGATGTCTGTCTATGTCGGTTGGGAAGGTGGAAAAAAGGTTGTTTTTTTTCACGTTTCTTGACAAATTATAATTTTGCAATTGAGTGTGTATTTCAATCCACACTCAAATACGGCAAAAATACCTGCTTTTTATGTGATGTCAGTGAGCTGATAAAGGAGCATTTATGGATAGTATAGGCATTTACAGGAAAAAAATGAGGGAATTTGACGACCGCATTAACGCCTTTGTGGATTCAAAACCGGAAATACGCAGCCTGATAGGGTTGAAAGCAAAAGATTTTGAAAACAGTTTCCTGCCGGCAGACCAGACCGGTATGCTGCTTTTTGACTGGATTACATTTGATTACAGGGATAAATCCGGCCTTACTGTCCTGGATAAGTTCCTGGAAAACGGCGGGTTTGATTGGGAAGACAAGGCTACATATGCCGGGTTTAAGGACAATAAATTCGGTATATTTCATGTCAAGGCTGTGAAAACCGGCAAAGAAGCGGTGCTGGCCATGCTGCCACAGGGGAAAGAATACCATGTCTATGATACCACGATGACAAAAGAAGTAAAAAAAGGCGATGTCATAGTCACCAGGTTCATCGCGTTCAGGGATATTTATATACTATCCGGTCCAGTTTTAACATACCCGGAAACCATGGCTGATACTATGAAGGTCATATTTGAAGGAAAGGAAAAAACAGCTGCGGATTTCCAGTACACCCCGTTGGATCTCATCGACATGTTTGAAAAGCGCGGGACAAAAAAAGAAAAGAAAACGGATATATATGAAGCTGCCAAAGAAACGGGAATAAAAAAAGATAAAGTCGACGCACTGATGGAAAAAATCCATCTTGCCGCAAAAGACAGAAGCGTGGATCCAATGGCGCTTTTTAATGAGTTTATGGACAATGCCGGGAATTTTCACAACGAAACCATTGAAAAGCTTGCAGCAGCGTATTTTGATCGGTGGAACGCCATAGCCGCGGATAAAGGCGCGGAAAAAGGCCCGCTTGAAACGGCGCTCATAGCCGAGGCCATGAAAGAGGCCATCATAAAGGATGTAAAGCCGCTTGAAATAGAAGACCCGGTGGAAAGACAGCGGAAAGTCGATGAGTATAAGGAAAAGTGGCTGGTCACCCCGCTTGCCACACTGGAAGGAAGAACGCCTAAAAAGGCGATACTAAAGGAAAGGGAAAGCCGGGGTGACAGCCAAAAAGAGGTGGCATACTCCATGTTTTTTGACATGCCAAATCCGAAAAAAGCGGAGCAAAAAGCAGAAAAACTTTACAACGAAGCGCTTGAACTCATGAAAACGGAAAAATATGATGAAGCCATAAGTAAGTACCTGAAATATATCAAACTATACAGCGGCAATCACATAGTATGGTATAACATGTCCATGTGTTACATAAAGCAGGGAATAGAATCATCCAGCCTGACGTGCATTAAAAACAGCCTGGACATAAAGCCGGACTATGATTTCGCCGCAAAAGGGCTGAACAACCTGATAAACTACGGGAGCAGCGAAATAAGGGCAAAAGCAAAAAGAATGGCTAAAAAGTACGGCATTACAATTCACAAATTGGGGATTGTCCCCGGTTTGTGAACAATGCTCTTGTATGGGCCGACCTGATTTGTCCGTTTAAGCCTTGGCGGAAGCGGATGTGTCGGCCCGTCGCCGGCCGTTTCAATCGACGCCGTCATTCCGCCGCAAAACCCAACAGCGGGGACCAATGTGTATAAAAAACTTGACATTATGAACTTTAAAGTTTATAGTTGTCTATGTAAAACAACTTATAGAGGGGTGTTTTAGGTGGGCGAATATTATTATATGTTTTATACGGAAGGAAACAGGTGTTTTGCCGGGGACTTTATCTTTGGTTTGAGTGAAAAAGAGCTGGGGAAGGTTAAGTATTATCTTGAGCTTCTTGAATCCAGAGGGCCTATGCTCAGGGAGCCTTATGCTAAAAAACTCAACGGCAACATATATGAATTGCGGCCGGGCTTTGGGAAGACCGAAATACGGTTGTTTTATTTTTGGGACGGCAATACCGCGTGGTTCGTGCATGGGATTATAAAGAAGACCCAAAAGACGCCTGCGGAGGCGTTGCGGATTTCCGGGGAGCGGATGACAAGGTATTTTAAGGCAAAAGCCGGCAGATAAATTACAGGAGGATTAGCAATGAAAAAAACATACGTAGGCAAAGCTGGCAAAGTAAAGGTTTACGGTGCAAACCCCAAGAAATACTTTGATAAACTTATGAAAACCAGCGCTAATGCGCGCAAAGGTTATGATGAAGAGGTAATGTTTCATCTTGTGGACGGGTTGAACAAAGAGTTGTTAAAAGAACATATAACACCTTACGCCCTGGCGAAAAAGGCAGGCATAAGGCCGCAGGTCGTAAAAAGGATATTAAACGGCGCCCCTAACGCCGAGGTAAATACCATTTCCAAGATGGGCGAGAGCATGAACCTGCAATTGTGTTGGCATAAAAAATAGGGGTAAAAGGGATATAGCAAAATGAGATATTTTTTGTTCGGAGAAAGAAGACGCAGTTTGAGGTCACAAATTGTGACCCCAATGCAAGTTTTAATATTTCCCGGACTATAATCCATAAGAATTGAGGGCATAAAATGAAAAAGACCGTATATGTTGCCATATTGTTTGTTTTTATCTCTATCATGTCCGGCGCGTCTTTTGCCGCTGATTCAGGGGCTCTTTATCAGGTTTCTACGCTTGGGGCTTTGCAGGAAGGGTTTTATGACGGCGTTATCTCGCTGGATGTCCTTAAGGACAAGGGGGATTTTGGTATAGGAACCTTTGACTCTCTTGACGGGGAAATGTTACTGCTTGACGGCGTGTTTTATCAGGTAAGGTCCGACGGGCATGTATATTTGCCTGCCGGGAATACTCTGACGCCTTTTGCCGAAGTCATCTGGTTTAAGGAAGACATGACTTTGCCCATAAGCAGGTCTTTTACCTATAAGGGGCTTACCGGACTTATAGAAACCGCTTTTCCTTCCAGGAACCTGCCCTATGCGGTGCGTGTTGACGGGGAATTCAGTTATGTGAAGACCCGCAGCGTTCCTGCGCAGGTAAAACCGTTTTCGAGGCTTGCGGAAGTCGTAAAGACACAGCCGGTTTTTGAAATGAAAAATATAAAGGGAACAATAATCGGCTTTTGGCTCCCGCAGTTTTACGGAGGCATCAATATGCCCGGGTTTCACCTGCACTTTATAAGCGCGGATAAAAAATCCGGAGGGCATTTGCTGGACTGTTCAATAACTTCGGGCACGGTCCTGGTGGAATACATACATAATACCAGCCTTACCCTGCCTGAAAAATCGGATTTTTTCAAACTGGACCTTGATAAGACGGATAAAAAAGAACTTGAGAAAATTGAAAAATAGGATGAAAAATAAAACAGTCAGCCGGTTACAGATTGTAACCGGCTGAAAATTGCAAGGCGGTCAGTTAATTATAAATTGTCACTGTGTAAATCGAGATTTTCCCCTCTCCCTCGAAGGGAGAGGGTCAGGGAGATGGTGAAGAAGCGGCGCATAGCAACATTACTCTAGACCAGCTTGTAATTTAAGCTAACGCTATATTTAATTGGGTTTTGCCGCTACGCCACCCCCATCCAGACCTTCTACCCCTCAAGGGGGTACTGTAAGGAGCCCCTTCGAGGGGGAAGGGGAAAGTGTTATAACTACAATAGTCTACAATGATATCTAGATTGTATTTTTTTGATAACCCCATAATCATATGATATAATCACATCAAATAGTATTATCAGGAGGTTTAACATGAGGCACACACAGGCAATAAGCGTAACGATACCCGTGGAACTCGCCGAGCATATGAACAGGCTGCAAAAAACCAAGATGAAGAATTACAGCTCGATCGTTACTGAGGCTTTGAGCGATTATCTGGTGAAGGCAGAGTATGGGGCACAGGTAAATAAAATGTCCCAATCGGCTTTGAAGGCGGGCATAATATCCGAGGAAGATATTGACAAAGCCGTCCATGAGGTGAAACACAGTGCGCACGATAAAAAAAATAACTGTTGATTCCTATATCCTGATATAGTTTTTCGCGGGCTGGCAGAAAACATCCCGTAAAACCTACGGAATAAAAACATTTTCCTTGATTTAAACATCATTTTAGGTAAAATCAGTGTTGAAAAACAGGCTGGTTGGTTTTGATAACGGATATCAGATATAAACTCTAAAACTCAGGGGTGACAAAAATGAAAATTAGATCCGTAACATTAGTTCTTCCAATAGCGGTGTTATTTTTGTTCACGGGACTTTCCTTATCTTTGGGACAGACTGTTCCGGCGGCTCCGGCCAGGCAGGCTAAGCCGGCCGCAAAAGCTTCAAGCGCCGATGAAAAAGCCCGCGCGCTTCTTTACAAAATGACCCTGGATGAGAAAGTCGGACAGATGGTCCAGTACAGTTGCCGGGGAAACTGGGAATTCACGGAAACCGTCCAGAAAGACTGGGCCGCGGAAGGCATGATCGGCTCCTTTTTAAACGTCACCGGCGCCGCACAGACCAACGGTTACCAGAAATATGTGATGGAAAATTCCCGTCTTCATATCCCGCTCCTGTTCGGACTGGACGTCATCCACGGTTACAGGACCATTTTTCCCGTTCCACTGGCCGAGGATTGCTGCTGGGACCCGGACCTTCTGGAAAAATGCGCGTCCGCGGCGGCCCATGAGGCTTCGGCAGCCGGAGTGCGCTGGACATTCGCGCCCATGGTTGACGTGAGCAGGGATCCGCGCTGGGGCCGGATTTGCGAAGGCTCGGGCGAGGACCCTTTCCTGGGTTCCGTGCTGGCTGCTGCGCGTGTCCGTGGTTTTCAGGGAAAATCCTTAAGCGACCCCGGCTCAATCGCGGCGTGCGCCAAGCACTATGTGGGTTACGGCGCCGCGGAAGCTGGCCGCGAATACAACACGACGGATATGTCGGAAATAGCATTGAGGGAAATTTATCTGCCGCCTTTTAAGGCCGCGGTTGACGCGGGCGTTGTGAGCATCATGAGCGCCTTTAACGACCTGTCGGGCGTGCCCGCCTCGGGCAACAGCCACACCATCCGGGAGATTCTCAAGGGCGAGTGGGGCTTTCAGGGTTTTGTGGTCTCGGATTGGGCCTCGGTAAAGGAACTCGTGTCGCACGGTTACGCGGCCGACGACCCGGAAGCCGTGCAAAAAGGCGTGCTGGCCGGCGTGGACATGGATATGCAGTCGGGTATTTATCATAATTACCTGGCAGATATTGCAAAGAAAAATAAGGTCCCTATGAAGCTCATTGACGACGCGGTGCTGCGTATACTTAAGGTCAAGTACGAGCTGGGCCTTTTTGATAAGCCGTATGCGGATGAGGAAAAGGAACTCTCCGCAATGACAACCCCCGAAAATCTGGACCTGGCACTTGCGGAGGCCAGGGAGTCCATAGTTTTGCTTAAAAATGAAAAGAACCTGCTGCCGCTTTCCAAGAATATAAAGACTGTCGCGGTTATCGGCACCCTGGCGGATTCAAAGAAGGACGCCTTGGGCGCATGGCACTGCCGCGGCGAGGAAGCCATGGAAAAGGTTGTAACGATACTGGACGGCATTAAGGCTGAGGTTTCGTCCCAGACCAGGGTTTTATACGCGGCCGGTGTGTCGCCCGCGGCGGAGGACGCGCCCCAAAATCTTATCGACGAGGCCGTCAATACCGCCAGGCAGGCCGACGTGGCGATAGTCGTGGCCGGCGAACTGCAAAACATGAGCGGTGAGGCTGCCAGCCGTACTTCGATTTCGCTTCCCGGCCGGCAGGAGGAAATGATCCGGGCTATTCAAAAAACGGGCGTGCCCGTAGTGCTGGTGCTCATGAACAGCCGGCCGCTTGCTATTCCCTGGGAGGCTGAAAACATTCCCTCTATCGTTGAGAGCTGGTTCCTCGGCCATACGCAGGGCTCTGCCGTAGCTCAAGTCCTTTTCGGGGACTTTAACCCATCCGGCCGCCTTGTTGTGACATTCCCGCGCAGCCTGGGCCAGGTGCCCATTTACTATGCCCAAAAGAACACGGGACGTCCGGGCAAAGCGGACGATAAATGGACTTCCCGTTACATCGACTCTCCCAACACGCCCCAGTTTCCCTTTGGCTTCGGATTGAGTTATACCGAATTCGAATACGCCAACCTGGAAATCACCCCGGTCACGCCGACCACAAAAGAGGGCCTGAAGGTAAAGGCGGATATCACCAACACAGGAAAGAATGCCGGCACCGAGATAGTGCAGGTTTATATACAGGACATAGCGGCCGACATTACCCAGCCAATAAGAAAGCTGGTGGACTTTAAGCGCCTGACCCTGGCCCCGGGCGAGAAAAAGACGGTGGAATTCAACCTGCCCGCCTCAAAGTTCGGTTACTACAATGAGAAGGGTCGGTTCGTGGTGAAGCCCGGAAGGTTCAATATCTGGGTGGCCAGGAACGCCGCCGACAGTTCGCTTTTTGCCGGCTTCAGGCTGGTTGAATAAACGACCCCGTAGTAAGCTGCGGGGTAGTTTATCCGCACTTTATAAAAGATAAAAAAGGTGCGGGTTTTCCGAGATTTATTTGGTTGTTTTCGGATTTTGTAGAGAGGGGGCTTGCTCCCTCTCGCCGCAGGCTTTAGATCGAAACCGCAGTTTAGATCCCACTGAGAGAGGGAGCAAGCCCCCTCTCTACAAAGACGTTACCCACAAAAAAACTTGATATTATGAACTTTAAAGTTTATAGTTGTGTATATAAAACAACTTGGTTGAGGGGTGCTTTAGGTGAGCGAATATTATAATATGTTTTATACGGAGCCCTGCAGGTTTCCGAGGATCGGATGACCAGGTATTTTAAGGCAAAAAACGGAAGGTAAATTAGGAGGATCAGCAATGAAAAAAACGTACATAGGAAAAACGGGCAAAGTAAAGGTTTATGGAACAAACCCGAAGAAATACTTTGATAAACTGGTGAAAACCAGCGCTAATGCGCGCAAAGGCTATGATGAAGAGGTAATGCTTCATCTTGTGGACGGATTGAACAAAGAACTGCTAAAAGAGCATGTTACACCATACGCCCTGGCGAAAAAAGCAAGCATAAGGCCGCAGGTTGTAAAAAGGATATTAAATGGTGCCACTAATGCCGAGGTCAATACCATTTCCAAGATGGGCGAGAGCATGAACCTGCAGTTGAGTTGGCATAAAAAATAGGAGTAAAGGGATATTGTTAAGTCGCGGTTTGAGGTCACAAGTTGTGACCTCAATGTTAAATCTTGATAACACCGATCATTTGTGTTTTATTTTGATTACTTCCTGCAGGCTCCTGTAGGGGCGGACCTGTGTGTCCGCCCGCTGAAGGACTTCGACTTTGCCTCGCAAAACCCTACAGCTGGCAAACACCATAAACCACAAGGGTTCGGTCCGCCTATACAACAACCTCCACATTTCGCGCTGTTATCTTTATGTATATCCACTATGATTAAATATGCTATAATCATTTTATGATACATTAAAAGGGGTGAAAAATGGCGCGTCTAAACAAAAGGAATTTGGAATTGGGCATTAGTTTTTGGATAGGGGTTGGTTTGATGAGCATTATCAATGTCTGGAAAATCACCCGAAATCAGCATGCTATATCATATTCCTGGATCATGTTCGGGCTTTCTGTAATTGCCATTATCATCTGCGTAGTCTTACTATATATAGTTAAAAAAAAGGCCGGGTCCTGATACTTAGGATAAAGCCCCGTCAGATCCGGCCATATAATCCCGCCGGGCGCCACGTTGACGGGGATAGAACCGGGAAATTGGGCGAAGATGGAGAACGGTGGAAATCATAGGTTCCTTAAACAGGCTATAAGCAAGATGATTCCCGGAATGATTAAATAGTGATAAAATTGGTGTCATGATTTAAAGGTTAAAGTATACAAAATAACTGAAGAATAAAAGGTCAACTTACAATGACTGAGACTTATTAATTTTTGTATTTAGCAAATATGGTCACAAAAGGGTGATTATCATGAATCAGAAAAGGAGTAATAAGAGATTATTTGTAATAGGGGCTGGAGCTAGTGTGGATGCTGGCATGGTTGCAAGTAAAGACTTATTATATGATGTAATCTCTTTTGCTCGAAAAGAACCATTGGAAAAAACAGGTAGTGAATTTAAGGTTATGATCAGTCGTATATTAAGTCAATTAAAGCAAGTTTATCCAAATTTGGAAGAGGATAAATCGACTACTTGGCCAACTGTTGAAGAATACTTGGATAAAATTAACAATTTGCATATGCGAAGAAAATGGTGCGATGGCCTACTTCCAGCAACTGACGTTGTCGGTATCAATGCGGACAAAGAGATAATAACACTTTTGTATTGGTATATATTTAGTGTTTGTAGAAGGGAAGCTAATGATGCTTCGTTGAGTTATTGGCCCGATTTTATACGTTCTGAGATTGGTGCAAGTGACGTGTTTGTGAGTTTGAATTATGATTGGTTATTTGAAAGGGTTTTGGCTGTAATGGAAAAGTTTAAATTTGAGAAATGGGACTTGAATAAGATAAACGCAGCATTAAAACCAGATGCTTATCCTATTGAAAATTACGGAGGAGCATATGATTATATGGAAGTTTATAACGCCATTTTGACAAATAGATTTTTTAAGCCCCATGGTTCTGTGAATTGGATGATAGGTAAAGAAGGAACCAGTATGGAAGATGGCTCTGAAACTTCTACGGGTTTTGGAACAAATGATATGACAAAGATATATTACGAAAATCAAGACAATGTCGTTTGTTATTTTCAAGGCTATTTAAAATATGGAGATCTTTATAACAAAGGCTTATTATTAGGGATAGTACCTCCTTTTGGGATAAAGGGGTTTCTTAATCCAAGTCAAACACTAAAACTTATTGAAAGCAGAGAAAATAATGCAGATCAATATGTGCTACTCGAACATCTTATTGATATACAACTTATGAAAACTGTTCAGAACATAAATTCTCTTAATGAAAAAGACGAAATATGGTTAATTGGCACTAATTTGGCATCTGATAAATATTTGCTTGATCAAATAAGATTTAAGTCTCGCGAAATGCCTTTGATCAAAATATTTGTTATCTCGCCAGATTCTTTTGTGCCATTTGGCTTATTAAATGAATTTGATAAGCTTTATTTTTGGAACGGAACTATGAAAGAATACTCAATCTCTTTAAAGAACAAGAATGTTATTGCAGCTTCGAATGACTGGGTTGGACTTCAGGATGAGTTTGTCTTGTATGAGCGCTCTGAAAGCATTTTAAAGAATATGACTATATATTGGGAATTGCATAAAGTGGCTGATAAAATTGTAGCAATTAAAGAAAGTGCTGACAAACACACAAATATGGAATTTGTTTTTTTATCGTATCTCAAATACTCTGCTAGTGTGTTTAAAAATATGTTACTTTTATTTAAAAATAACGGAATTGAAACTATGTATGTTATCCCTTTTGCTAATAGGTATCTGTTGGAAATTTTAACTATAATTCAAAGCATCTTATTTATTTTACAATTACAATCTACGAATTTTGAATTCGCGGATTATCCTGCATTAATTAAATTTAGAAGCATGGATGTTGACGAAAAAGAACTCTTATTGGAAAGGATATCAGATGTAATAATAGCTCATAACGCAATAGTGACAAGATCTTGCGATTACAGACTTAATAATGTTACTGAAGTGATTCTTACAAGAGACGAGATGAAACAATGGATAATTGATGACAAGGAAATTGATCTAATAATTAAGACGCTGTTCGGAAAGTTCACGGAACAAGAACGTTCTGAAATCAAGCTAGATTTTATTAAAAACATAAAAAAGCCATGGGATGGGGTAAATGTAAAGACTAGAATTGACTTTATTCAGGCGGCGTCAGTTCACACAAACTCTGCGTCAACTAAATTTATAACGAATTTGTGCGACAATTTATCAACGTATATTCATGGAAATACATTGTTCAGGAGCGATGCTTATATTCCGGGATATGATTCTGCATATCAGTTAAAATACAATGAACAACTTAAGAAAGATTTTATAGTGTTGGGCTTTTGTTTTGCGTATGTTTTGAGCAATTGCGACGAAATACTTAAAATGAATTTAAATGCAGAAATTGAAGGGTTATTTAACCAATTAAAAAAGTTGTAGAACCGTTTAGGCAGTTTTAGATTACTAAATATAAGTTGAGAAAACAGGAGGAAGTCACATGATCTTATCCAGAAGACCCCTCGGTTCCCAAGGCCTTTCAGTCCCATCCATCGGCCTCGGCTGCATGGGTATGTCCCAGTCTTACGGTCCTGCTGTTGAGTCGGAGTCTCTTGCGACGTTGCACCGGGCTTTAGAACTTGGCTGCAATTTTTTTGATACTGCGGAGGTTTACGGGCCTTTTGCAAACGAGGAATTGCTTGGGAAGGCTTTTAAGGGCTTGCGCGATAAGGTCACCATCGCCACCAAATTCGGGTTTAAGATCGTGGATGGGAAGCAGGTTGGTGTTGAACTTGATAGCCGGCCTTCACATATACGGGAGGCTGTTGAGGGGTCGCTTAAACGGTTACAGACTGACCATATTGACCTGCTTTAACAGCACCGGGTGGACCCTTCTGTGCCTATGGGTGACGTTGCGGGGGCTGTGGGGGAGTTGGTTAAGGCGGGGAAGGTTCGGTACTTTGGGTTGTCTGAGGTTGGGGTCGCTAATATACGAAAGGCCCATGCTGTTTTTCCTGTAACCGCAGTACAGAGCGAGTATTCGCTTTGGGAGCGGAACCTTGAAGCCGATGTGATACCTTTTCTTCGGGAACTTGGTATCGGGCTTGTGCCTTTTTCGCCTTTGGGGCGCGGGTTTTTGACCGGGGCTGTAAAGCGGGCTGAGGAGTATCCGGTTGGGGACTTCAGGCGCGGGGATCCCCGGTATCAGGGGACGAATTTTGACAATAACATGAAAGCCGCGGCAATTGTCCGCGATATAGCAACGCAAATAAACGCAAAACCCGGACAGGTGGCGCTCGCATGGCTGCTAGCGAAGGGCAATGACATCGTGCCTATACCGGGGACAAAGCGCGTTAAATACCTTGAAGAGAACTTGGCCGCAGTCGACATTAACCTGACTACGGCTCAGATAAAACTGCTTGATGAAGCCTTGGCGCCTTCAAAGATATCCGGGCCGCGGTATAATCCGACGGTTATGGCGACTATAGACCGTTGATGCGGAGTTTGAGCTTATACTATCTGCCCGGCAAAGGGGCGGGGAAGCTATTAAATATTAAGTTTTAATTTAAAATGTTGAATTATAATTTGTAAAATGATATATTATTCTATCAACTAAAATTCTTGAGTGGCGGCGGAAACGATGAAAAGGGGCGGGCTGTATTTTTTTATAATTTCAATAATTTGTCTTGTTTTTTTTACATATTCATACGCCGAAGATATCATAAAAATGAAAGATGGAAAAGTCTACAAGGGCGTCATAGTTTCCTATAAAAAAGGGAAATATACCATCATGATAAATAGTAAAAAATACACCATCCCTGAATCCGAAGTTTCTCGTATTTGGTGGCTTGCCACCCAGCCTGAACTTGATGTTAACCTTGTCGGGGAGAAAATATCAGACAGCAGACTCAAGGATGAGAACCCCTTCAGGTTATATTTAAAGACTGAATTATTCCGCTTGACGCCCTTTTCGCAAAAAATAATGGACGTTTATACGAACGGCATGCAGGGCATCGGGGGATCGATTGGTTTTGACCAGAATCTTGACGGGGGCGCATTGGGGTTTATGGTTGGCGGCGGGGAAGGCAAATCCACGCTTGATAGTTATGGCACATTATCCGATGTAAAACTAAAAGCATCCTTTTTTAACCTTTATATAATAAAGACGCAGCGTTTTTTGAAGGATTTCTTCATACAGCCGTGCTTTGAGCTTGGAGTAGGCTTTCAATTGATGACCGAGGAGGCGGATTTTGTTTTCGGGCCCATGAAAAAAACATACCCCGGGATGATGGGTAAGTTGCTGCTCGGCGCGGACATCAAGCCGCTTGATTTTTTGACATTTGACATAAAGGCGGGGTACTTTGCGGACTCTCAGCGCTCGACACCCAGGCTGATCTCTTATCCGGTTCAAGACAGCGACATTATCGTCAACTACGCACTGGCGCAATACCTGTATATCGGGGCCGGAATAAGGTACGTATTTTAATGGATCAAAAGGTGGAAAAATGAAAAAAATATATGCCTGCATCATACTTTTGACGGCAATGGCCGGTTTATCCTCCTGCCACCTATCTATAGGTTACCCTGAAAGGCAGGGCATCATCAGCAGGGCTTCGCTGACTCCCCACAAAATTGTTTTGGTCGGAAAAGTCGAGTTTGACCCGCCGATGCCCGATACCAAACAGGAGCTTAATTGTCCCTGGCCTTCATATTTCAGGAACCTGATGTGGATGGTATGCAAGAACGAATTAAGGGGCCTCGACTATCCGGACAAGCTTTTTCCAACTTCTCCTGATTTTGGAGGCAGGATTGTGGCTCCGCTTGGCGAGACTTTCTACGTTTTAACCGACGCAGACAGGCCTTTTTACATACTGGCGGGAGTTATTTACATGAGCATATACAATTACGGCAGCGGGGGGCGTTATTATTCCTCCATATATCCCGGGAGTTTTTTCATAAACATTAAACCTGGGGATGAAGCTGTTTACATAGGCACCATAAGGTATCACAGGGATAATTTTTATGGCCTGAAAAAAGTTGAGATAATAGACGAGTATGACCGCGAAATGCCGCAGTTCAGGGTCAGGTTCGGCGCAATGAAGCTTAGCAAGGCGGTAATAAGGCAGCCCAGGGAAGACGCGGTGTTTAAAATGGGAGTACCATACTGATCCCGGGCATTTAATTAAAAACTATGAAAGGCAAAAAATGAAAACTAAGATTATTGCGGCGGTTATGTCTGTTTTTTTTAGCGCTTCCGTTTTGGCGTCTGACGCCGGGTTAAAGGCCGCCATTGCCAAGTGCAAGACCGCTGTGGTCGTGGTCATAGGTTATGACAAGACCGGCAGGGAAAAGTGCCAGGGTACGGGTTTTTTTGTCGGACCGGCCGGGCAGATAGCCACAAATGCGCACGTGGTCGATGAAGCCGAAAAAATCGGAATAAAGACAACGGATGGAAAGAAATATTTTTTAAATAAGGTTATAAGCTCGGACGAGACCGCAGATATGTTTATATTTTCCGTGGAAGGCATTGCCTCATCGCCGAATTACCTGCGTGTTTCCAGCGGCAAGGCCGAGGAGGGCGATCCGGTTTACGTTATCGGCACCCCGATGGGATTGGAGCAGACAGTGTCCACCGGCATAGTGTCCGGAATCAGGAAAAAAGAAGGTTTTGGTTTCTATTACCAGATCACGGCGCCCATATCGCCCGGTTCGTCGGGTAGCCCGGTAATGAACGATAGCGGGCAGGTCATAGGCATAGCAACAATGCAGTTTACAGAAGGACAGAACCTGAATTTTGTCATGCCTTCTGAAAAACTCACGGATATCATGACGAAAAACGCATCTATAACGTTTGAACAGTGGTCGGAAAAAGGGTATAGCGTAGTGCCTTCGTCGGAATACGGGCTTTTAAAGCTTGGAGAGAGGCTTTATGAAAAAGGAAAGTACAAGGAAGCCATGTATTTCGCAAACATGCTTATAAAGAAAAATGCGGGATACGCCGAGGCATATAATCTGATGGCCGAATGTTTAACCGAAGAAGAGAGAAGGGACGACGCGTACAAATATATAAAGTACGCGGCAAAAATCGGTTCGAAAAAGGAAAGTTTCCACAACAGCCTTGGAGTAAGGTACGCGGACATCGATATGGATGACCTTGCGGCGAAGGAATACTATCAGGAGATAAATATAAACCCGAAAAATTACATGCCGTACTATAACCTCGCCGCGCTTTACGCCAGGAACGGCATGCTTGACGACGCTTTTGCCATAATAGACAAGGGTATAAAGGTATCTGAAAACCCATCTGAACTTTACGCTAAAAGCGGGGATATATACATGAAAAACGCTGATTCCGACATTGCCTTTGAAAGTTATAAAAAAGCTGTTGAGATGGACCCGTATAACGAGGACGCCTATTATGGCATGGGCCGTATTTACGTGGAAGATGATGATAAGCAGGGCGCCATGGATACATACCGCACGCTGTCAAAAATATCGGTTAATAAAGCAGATAGGCTTTATATGCTTATCCATCAGCATTTTTAAAGGAGTAAAAATGAAACACTTGATGATCCTGTGCGTGTTGGCGGCCGCAATTATTTCAGCCGGGTGCGGGACAGCGCCTGTTATAATTGAGAAAGCGAATAAAGATTCTGTTTTTTTATACGGATACATAGACACGACGGAGTACGCATCAGGCAAAGAAATGACCGGTTTGAACATAAAGCAGATAACCCCGCCCACCGACGATCCTTACCTGTCCGTGAAAACGGTTAACGGTTATTTTTATAACGATAAACTTTTGCCGGGGATATACTGCCTTGACAATTGCATGGCTGAAAACTGGAGTTTCACGATACCTGTGGACTTGGGGTGCCTGAATATAAAGAAAAAGGGCGGAATTCGTTATTTTGGGTCCTATATGATAGTTAGGAAACCCAGCGGGGTTGCTTTAAAGCTGTCGGAAAATACAGATGAAGCTGCGGTCATAGCGCAAATGCTTAAAATGACCATAAAAGGGACCACTACGGAAATAGCGCTTTCAAAAAGACTGAAAGTACTGCAAGAAGCGAAGCAAAGGAAAAAGAACATACCCCATGTAGAATAAGGGCAAGGGAGCAAGCCCCCTCTCTACAAATTCTCAGAGCAGGTGTCAGCTTAAAGAATGGGTCAGGCCTTTACCTGATACTTGATAAAAATCCGCGCATGTCAAATCTCCGCTTATTTTCAACACAAAAATCAAAATTCCCGAATTATCCGGGCGCCGGCTTTACAGCTTTTTTTGCCGCATAGAAAAAAGTCGATATAAAGTTGAATCCCGCCGTTTTCCGCAGCTTATATTTCGTGTATCTTCCAGTTGCAGGTAAAAATCGATGTCTTTACAAGGGGGAAGGTTCAACAAGGAACTTACGGATTTCGCCGGTTAAAACCGGTAAAAACACTGAAAAGGAGATAAGGCCATGGAAAATAATATGAAAAAAAAGCAAACCCGGAAAAACGAAGAGGGAAGCGGGGTTGTAACCGGAATTGGTCATGGCGGAGAACTTCACCAGACCTCAGGTAATGGAAGCCCGGAGCTGACCACCAACCAGGGCGTCCCCATATCTGACGGGCAGAATTCACTTAAGGCAAACGAGCACGGGCCGACCCTCGTGGAAGATTTCATACTACGCGAAAAGATAACCCATTTCGACCACGAACGCATTCCTGAACGCATTGTACACGCCCGCGCCACCGGCGCGCACGGATATTTTGAGCTTACGGAATCACTCGAAGAGTACACGACCGCTTCGGTGCTTACGGAAAAAGGCGCGCGGACCCCGGTTTTTACCCGCATTTCAACGGTGGCGGGAGGAGCGGGTTCCGTGGATACTCCCCGCGATATACGCGGGTTCGCCGTCAAATTTTATACAAAGCAGGGCAACTGGGACCTTGTTGGAAACAATATACCGGTATTTTTTATCCAGGATGCCATTAAATTTCCGGACCTTATACATGCGGTGAAAATGGAACCGGACCGCGGATTTCCACAGTCGGCGTCGGCTCACGACACTTTCTGGGATTTTATATCACTTACTCCTGAATCCATGCATACGGTCATGTGGATAATGTCCGACCGCACATTGCCCAGGTCCTTAAGGATGATAGAAGGTTTCGGGGTTCACACTTTCCGTTTGATTAACTCCGCCGGCAGGTCGACGTTCGTAAAATATCACTGGAGGCCGAAACTCGGGCTGCAGTCCACCATATGGGATGAAACGGTTAAAATATCGGGCGCTGACCAGGATTACCACCGGAGGGATATGTTTGAGGCCATAGCATCAGGAAAATTTCCGGAATGGGAGCTGTTTGTCCAGCTTTTTACGAGCGAGCAGGCTGAACAATTCCCGTTCGACCATCTTGACCCGACAAAACTCATACCTGAGGAACTTGTGCCGCTGAAAAAAATCGGCCGTATGGTCTTAAACCGCTGGCCGGATAATTTCTTTGCGGAAACCGAACAGGTGGCATATTGCCCGTCGCATATCGTTCCGGGCATGGATTTCTCGAATGACCCGCTTTTGCAGGGCAGGCTTTTGTCCTATCACGATACGCAGCTCTCACGTCTGGGCACCGTTAACTTCCATCAGATACCCATTAACGCACCCAAGTGCCCGTTCGGGAACCATCAGCGCGACGGACACATGCAAATGGGGCACCCGACGGGCCGCGTTTCATACGAACCGAATTCATTGTCCGGAAATTCACCGAGGGAATCGCCGATGAACGGTTTTCACAGCCTGCCGTCGCTGGAAACAGGAGAAAAAGCCCGGGTGCGTTCGGAGAGTTTTAAGGACCATTACAGCCAGGCACGGCAGTTCTATATAAGCCAGACAGACCATGAGCAGTCTCACATAGCTTCGGCGCTGGTCTTTGAGCTGTCCAAAGTGGAGCATCCGCATATCAGGGAAGCCATTGTGGGGCACCTCAGGCATATAGATGAAAAGCTGGCGAGCCGGACAGCTTCGGCTCTTGGAATGAATAAATTACCCGCAGCGCCGCCCAGCGCGGCTCCGGTCATGGATCTGCCGCCTTCTACGGCTTTAAGGACGATAGGTAATATGAAGGATACGCTGATGGGCCGCACTATAGCTATACTGGTAATGGACGGTTCTGACGGAATTTTGATCAACGGGTTAAAGAAAGCGGCCGAAGACGCGGGCGCGGACGCCAAGATCATAGCGCCCAGGATAGGCGGTATAAAGCTTGCAGACGGTTCCGCTATGGATGTGGACGGACAACTGCCGGGCTCGCCGTCGGTTTTATTTGATGCGATAGCGGTTGTAATCCCCGAAGATGGGGCAAAAGCGCTCCTAAATGAAAGTTCGGCCGTTGATTTTGTGCGCGACGCGTTCGTTCATCTAAAGGCGATCGCGGTGGATAAGGGCGGACGGGCGCTGCTCTCCGGCGTCAATATAAAGCCGGACGCGGGGTTGGTTGAAGCGGCTGAAACCGCCCTGTTTATTGCAGCGGCCAAAACACGCCAATGGGACAGGGAAAAAAATGTGAGGACCCTTATATAATTCCGGTATTTTTGTCGAAAAAAGGAGGTTTTTATGAAAAAAATTTTTGGTTGGGTTTTAGTCGCATTGGTTTTGGTTGTCGCGGGGATACTTGGGTATGCCGCCACAAAACCGGACGCTTTCAGGATAGAGAGGTCTGTAACCGTCAACGCGCCGGCGGAAAGGATTTATCCTTTGATTGAGGATTTCCGCGCCTGGGAGCAGTGGTCGCCTTTTCCTGCCGGTGAGAAAATCACCTACAGCGGGGCGGTAAAAGGCAAGGGCTCTATAACCAATTGGTCGGGCAAGACGACGGGTGAGGGAAGCAGGGAAATAACCGAGACAGTGCCGCTGGAAATGGTTAAAATGAAACTTGATTTCCCCGCGATGAAAACCCAGTTCATGGTTGAGTTTATACTAAAACGCGAAGGCGAAGGCACCAGGGTGACATGGGCGAATTACGGCTCCAACCCTTATATGGCGAAGGTATTCGGTCTTTTTATGAGCATGGATAATATGATGGGTGACGACATACAGGTCCGCCTTGCGAGCCTTAAAAAGGTTGTCGAAGCCATGCCGGTCACGGCCAAACCAATGAAGAAAAAATAAAAAAAAGTTAATTTATTATAACAAGGCTCCGGTTTGATGCCGATGGCATCGCCCGGAGCCTTGTTTTTTATAGAGGGGCAATTTTGTGATTTCAATTTTGTAGAGAGGGGGCTTGCCCCCTCTCACCGTGATATTTATGACCCGGGGTGTTCAACGGCCCGGCGTTCTACGGCCCGCTGGGAGAGGGGGCAAGGAGTCTGTCTCAAAAGTCCCTTCTCAAAAATATTTTTAGTTCTTTGACAGTAATGGTATAATGGTTTCAAATCCGAATCAAGGAGAAACCAAATGCCAACAATAAGAGCCGAAAGAAATCAAATGTTTTTATTGCCACCAGCTATAGAAGATTGGGTTCCCAAAGATCATATCGCCCGTTTTGTGGTGCAATTCATTGAGGAACTGCCTTTGGAACAAATGGGTTTTGCGGTAGAAGAAGAGATGGGCCGCCCGAGTTATTCAGTTGATGTTTTGCTTGGAGCTTGGATATTCGGCATACTTGACGGCAAAAAGAGCAGCAGGAAGATAGAAAAGATGACATATGATTCAATGGCCATGATTTGGATAACCGGAAATAACCGTCCTGACCACAATACCTTTTGGCGATTTTTCAAAAAAAACAAAATGCAAATCAGTGGTTTAATGAAAGAAACGGTGCGCCTGGCAATTCATAATAATATGGTTGGTTTTGAACTTCAGGCGGTTGATGGCACGAAGATTCAATCGGATGTTAATAAGGAAAAAACAAAAACAATAAAGGATATGAACAAAAAAATCCATGAACTGGACCGCGAAATAGACAGAATAATGAAGGAAATTGAAGAGAACGATCGGCAGGATGATGAAGACGGCAAAGGCGGATATGGAATGCCGAAAGAACTTCAGGACAAAGAAAATCTGAAGAAAACAATCAAGGCCCACATAGAACGGATGAAGAACGAGGGTAAAACATCAGAGAATCCAGCTGATAAAGACAGCCGGTTCATGATGACAAGGGGCAAAGGACTCCAACAGGCATATAACGCACAGGCTGTTGTGGATTCAAAAAAACAGATAATAATAGCCGAAGACGTGACCAATGAAGCATCAGATGCCCATCTGTTAAACGGCATGATAGAAAAAGCAGAGATAAATACCGGCAAAGAACAAACAGTAACACTTGCCGACGGAGGATACTACTCCCCCGAAGAACTTGCTCAAGCGCAATTAAAAAGCAGAAACATAGCGGTGAATCTCCCGCAGGATGACGGCGATAAGCCGTACGGAAAAGCAAATTTTAAATATGACAATAAAACAGATGAGTATGTATGCCCCAAAAACGGCAGACTTGAATATGTTTCAGAACGAACAAAGGAATCAGGAAAACAAACACGGATATACCGATGCAGGGATCATATAAGCTGTCCTTCCAGGTTCGAATGCAGCAAGATGAAATCTGGCAGGATAATTGAGGCTACCAAATTCGAGGAAACAGTCCTTGCGTACAGAGAAACGGCCAAGACTCAGAATTGGAAGGAACTACTGCGGAAAAGAAAAACTATAGTTGAACCTGTATTTGGACGGGTAAAAAACATTTTGGGCTTCACGAGGTTCAGTTTCAGAGGCCTTGAAAACGTAAAAATACAATGGTCGTTTGTCTGCGCAGTGCATAATATAAAGACGATGTATGCACTCTGGCGCGAAGGTAAGGTTAAATTAAGGACGAATCCAGGTTAAAATTCAGCCTTCAAAACGAGCAAGGTCCAAAAAAGAAAAAGAAAAAAAAGAAGGATAAAAAACAGAACGGCAATGAGCAGAGTTGGGAACTTAAGGAGTTTTGAGACAGACTCCAAGCCCCCTCTCTACGAATACAAGATACAGGAACATCATATGATGCTTGGATCCTATTGATTTTATAGTATAATACGGATATGAAGTTGAAATCAATTGCTGAATATAAAATACGGAGCGTGGCAAAGATGGCACAAAAACAAGAGGCGGCAGGCAAGGCGGGCTCCGAACTTATCAGCGAAAAGATCGCCGAATTAGGCGACTGGAGAGGCAAGACGCTGGCAAAGATGCGCGCCCTTATCAAGGCGGCCGACCCTGATGTTTTGGAAGAGGTGAAGTGGGCCGGGACCCCGGTTTGGTCCCATGACGGGATCATCTGCACGGGAGAGACTTACAAGGCGGTAGTCAAGCTGACTTTCGCCAAGGGCGCGGCCCTGAAAGACCCTGCCAAGCTCTTCAACTCGAGCCTTGACGGGAACACAAGGCGCGCCATCGACATTCCCGAAGGCGGGAAGATCGACTCGAATGCGTTCAAGGCGCTCATCCGCGCGGCAGTCGCTCTCAATACTTCCGGCGGAAAGAAACCTGCGAAACGCAGGTGAGTAATATACAGACGGTTATAAATGAACAGGGAGTGCAGAATGATTAATATCCGTTTGCAAAAAATGCTGTTTGTATTAATGATGTTATTTTTTATCATATTTCCGGCCTGGTCCTGGGCGGGGACCTTGATGCGGCCTTATCTTCAGGCTCCCGGACAAGACTCCATTTATGTGCTTGTGGAGTCTGATTCCCGGACTATTCCCGCAATGGTGGAGTACGGAAAAACACCGGCTTATGGCCTTACGGCGTCGGCTGAGATTGTTGACGATACCACACTTCCTTCATATATTCATAAGATACGGATATCGGGTCTGTTACCGGCAACGAAATACCATTACAGGGTAATATACGGAACAACGGCAGGAGAGGACATTACCTTTAAGACTGGTGCCGGACCGGACAAGGCATTCAGGTTTGCTTTCATGGCTGACTGCCATGCAAACATTCGTGTGCATGGGGACATAGACGTTCTAATGAAAGAAAAACAGCCCGACTTTTTGATTTACGGCGGGGATATATGTTCTTCAGGGGACTATAATTCCTTTAAAAATGAGTTTTTTATACAGCCGGAGCTTGACCTTATATCCCGCGTCCCTTTCTTTTTGTCCCCGGGCAACCATGAAGGTTGGGGGAAGAATACCAGGGCTTTCACCAAACAGCCGGATTCGGGCTCGGGTACTGCGGATTATTATTCGTTTGATCGGGGCGCGGCGCATTTTCTGGTACTTAACACCGAGGTTGATTTTAGCGCTGCCAGCCCCCAGTATAAGTTCGCTCAATCAGACCTTGCCGCGACTGGAAAAAAATGGAAGATAGCGGTCTTTCATAAACCCGCATACGCAAACGGAGGAGACTGGTGGGGACTGCCGGATCCAATGAGGGAACTCGCGGAAAAAGTGCTGTCTCCGGCCGGCGTCCAGCTGGTGCTGGCGGGACATATGCACTATTACCAGCATAATTATTCAAACGGAACGCATCATCTTGTCGTCAGTTCGGCCGGCGGCTACCAGGAAAACCCGGTTGATGACATTTACACCATAAAAGGGGATAAAGGCTATCATTATGCCGTGGTGGATGTTGATTCGTTATCCCTTTGTGTGCGGGTCTACAACGGAGCTGGAACGCTTGTTGATACGGTTTCGCCGCTGCCTTAAAAAATATGGCTTCAACTTCCGCATACGCAACCGGGTTTTGAGCCTAAACCGTAAAAAGTCAATTTACAGGGCTCGCCGCTGCTTCCGTTGATGGTATGGCTCGTAATGATAGCTTTAAGGTTATTTAAACTCGGTAAAAACGGAGCAGTTCAAAGTGCTGCGTTAAATCTTAGAGGCAAGGTAATTATTAATTTCGTCAAACAGAGCGGGCTACAAAGGTATTTTTACATCCAGCCTTACATCCCAGTTGCGCCTGTCCATGGTGGCATGCGGGTTAATGTTTATGTCGTCATAGACAGTATAACCTGCGCCGACAGCCAGGTCCATAAGTTCTGTTTTAATTGCAATACCGCCTGTGGCTTCAATATCGGATACAGCGGTTATTCCTGAAAGTTTTTCCATGAGAAAAGGCCAGTTGCAGCCCAGGCGCAGGGTAATGAGTTTGGACAGGTTATATTCCGCACCGCCCCTTACTCCGGCATATTTCTGTATATAATATCCGCCGGCAGAGCCGGTTTCGGCAAACAATTCCAGGGGAACGCTGAATGTGCCGTCAGTATATGAGGCTCCGCCGGAAACAAGCACCTGAAAATCAGTGTTCCTTCCCGAAACCGGCATGCCCACTAACACAAAACCCCTGTGATAAGCGTAATCGTAAACCGTGCCAAGGGCAGCCGCCGCAAATATCAGGTTTTCTCCGGCATGATATCTGAATTTAAAACTTGCATCATATTCCGTGCCTGTTAAGGAGTCGTATCCGGTATTATTGGCCATAACACTGCCTGTATAACTTCTGTCCAGTATCGCGCCAAAGGTCAACAGGGCCTCAATGACATTATTTATCCTGTATGCGGCTCCTGCGCCGATATTAATCCCCCTGGCATCAAATTCATTTTTTGTATTGTCCGGCGGGCTGGATATGTTTGATTCATATCCGGAAAAAGCCGCGATATTGCTGAAAGACGCGATGCTATCATTCCCGGGCAGCGTTTTTATGTTTCCCAGCAGGCCCTGCTTGTGCCCGGCCGACAGCGCAATGCTGAGCGAGTCGGATATTTTATAGCACAAATCCGCCAGAAACTCCGGTTTGGAAGCCCACATATAAATGCCGGACAGCACGGTACCGTCCGAAGTTGTAAAACTGCTGACTTTAAATTCCTTATTGTAAACCGCGTACCTGAACATGGCTCCGGTTGTGATATTTTTATCGATCCTTGAGGCATACTGTATTTCCCCTCCGAAAAATTTGTTCCACGAGTACATATTAGAAGAATGGTATTCAACTTCGCCGGTATAGAAATAGTACGGCTTTACCACAATGACGTCATTATCATCCAGCCAGCAGTTTATGTAGTTGTTTTTATCGTCCATGAAATTAAAAGTGAACTGGTCGGAGCCCCTGTTGATATTATATTTCTGGTGGTTCACTGAGGCCAGCGGCGAGAGGGATATCATGTTCTGCCTATCCCTTTCCAAAATTCCCGAAGCAAAACCTTCTTCATACAGATCGAACATTGACGCGCTGTCGGGAAGCACCGAATCAACCCTTCCCAGAGCCAGGAGCCTGGCAGGCACTCCGTCCATCATGCTGTCCGCAAAAGTGCAGGGCGTAAAAAGAATGTAAAAAAAAGCGGCTAATACCGCCAAAAAAAATATTTTTCTTGTCATTTTATCTCCCGCATCATTAAGACGTTATTTGTATATTGTCCACCCATCCCGCGTCATAACCCGCGGTCTGGGTGCCGGACTTGGAGTAAATCCATGACAGCGCATGGACACCCGCGCCCGTAATGGTATAGGAATAATCCGTCCAATCCGCCTCTCCACTGTATGAAGCGACAGAAATCCCGTCAACCTGGAAGAAAATGGCATCAACGTCGTCGAAACCCTTATCCGATTCCGAGGATACTTTCCATTTGAAATTGACCGTGCATGGCCCGATCACTTGCGTTGAGAATGCGGCGCTTTGCGAATAGGACAGGTGCGGACTCTGCGCCGCGCCGTTGCCTACGCTGTAAATATTTCCCTGGCCGTACCATATGCCGTCGCCGCTGAAGGAAAAGGTAAGGGAATGGTTGTCTACCGCAGTATTGAAGTTAACGGGTATGACATCAGGAAGACGGGTCACGGTGATGTCATATCCCTTGTCGGGCCCGTTATTGTTGTTCCTTGAGGCCCGGAATTGAAAGATCCCGCTTGAGGCCGGGTAAATGGTCATGACGCATGTCGCATTGTCCTGGGACTGGGAATAAAGTTCGTAGCTATTGTTCCCATCCCACAGGAAAAAGTCATCAAAATATGCGCCGGGTGTCGAGGCAGCCGCCTTGATCTGGTATACAGCGCCCGCGGTTACGCTGAACTTGAAATAATCATCCGTGCCGTCGAACATGTTGTGGTGCTGGGATGCGCCGTTCGTGGCAATTGCGGTTGCGCTGTTCGGATTATTGTCGGGTTCATATGCGTCGTTTTCGTTGTCGGCTGTTGTTGTGGCAGTGAACGTGGCTGTCGCGGAAATAACGGCATTCGCGGTTGGAGTCTTCGCCGGGTCCGGCGAACCATACGGCGAATGCCCGCAGCCGGGAAATGAGAGTAATACGACCGCGAAAACCGCCGTGATAATAATTGTTTTTTTCATGTGCCCCTCCTGGAAAGGTTTATAATTTAACACAATACGATAAACGCCTGAGAAAATCAATCGAAAAAGGAGGTGTGAAAAAGGAAGGTGTCACACATGTAAGTGATTGTCAATTGATAGATTTCATCACGCGCGTCTTGTAAATCCGGTAGAAATGGATTATAATATCCCCATGAAACTCATAACCATAAAAGACATAGCAAAAAAAATGGGAATCAGCCATTCGACTGTGTCGAGGTCCATAAATGACGACCCGCAGATCAGCAAAGCGACACGGGACAGGGTCAAGAAAATCATAAATGAGATGCATTATTATCCGAACGCGGTAGCGCGCGGCCTGGCGAGGGCGCGATCAAACACAATAGCCGTCGTTACCCCTTCGTTTTTTTCCCCCTTTTCAGTGGAAATCATGCGCGGCATAGAGCCTGAAATAATCAGGTCCAGGTATGAAATGAATTACCTGTCGCCGCGGAGGTATCTGGATGCGAATTCATGGGGGCTGGACAGCATCCTGTATGAGAGAATATTGAATGAAAAAAAGGCGGCCGCAATCATAATAATATCGGGGAACCTGTATGGCGGGAAAAATATTATAGGCAGGTACAGGAAAGCGGGGATACATGTGGTGTTCATAGAAGGCGGGGATAAATGGGGGCACAGGGTGCGTTATGACAACGAAGCGGCCGCGGATATGGCTGTAAAACACCTGATCAGCAGGAATCGGAAAAAAATCGGGCTGATGGTCGGTAATGACAGGGTAGTGGAAAGCATGAAAGAAAGGCGGCATGGGTTCGTAAAAGCAATGCGGCGGAACGGGCGGGTCGCGGATGAAAATAACATGTTTGTTTTTTATGAGGACAGCCCTGACATACAGCGGGTGGCGCTGGATTTTTTTATTAAAAATAAGGTCGACGCTATATACGTAGCGTCCGGAGACAGTGACGCGCAGCGGCTGCTGGATGAAGCCGAAAAATCAGGCATTAAGGTCCCTGACGATATTGCGATCATCAGCCAGGACGACATGGCGACGGCCAGTGTCGTAAAATTGACGGCTGTCAGGCAGCCGATCGTTGAAATGGGGAAAAAAGCGATCGAGCTGGCAGTTTCGGCCATAGAGACAAATAATAAGAAAAACATGAGGGATGAAATATTTTATCCGGAGCTTGTGGTCAGAAAAACAACGTAGGAAATCCTATTTCACCGTTTAACGGGCTAAAAGCGCTGCCCCCGATAAAATCGCTGAAAAACATGCCTATAAATCACAATAAAAATAAAAATACCGATTTTACTTGATTTTTACGCACACGTGTGCGATAATTACATTGGAAATGCATACTAACCAATATGCACTTATGGTCGCAAATGGTTAACCGGTTAAACACAACTTGACCGGATGCCGCCCAAATCAAAACCCGCGGAGATTGATATGAAACGCAAAGAAGACAGTTTAAATTGCCGAAAAGAACTGCAGGTTTTGAAGCTGAAGAAAAGGTCTTCGTTTACATGCGTAATGATCATTTCGTTTATTGCGTTGTTTTTCTCAACGGCAGTTTACGGCGCAGACAAACAATACGCGTATACCCTTGATTACTCCGCCTTACCGGCAGATATATTCAAAAGGCAGATAACCATAAATGTTTCCGTCGGGACCGCGTCATCCACTAATGTCACGGCCGACGGCTCTCCTATAATATGCACATATACCGCATCCACAGGAACATGTTCCTTTTCGCTGTCGAAACAGGCAGCCAGCCTCGTTGTAACGGCGGTAAACTGGACCGCCGGCGGCACGGGCGCGGCGACAAAGGCGACCCTGTTGGATAACAGGAAGTGGGCGTATTCGTTCACGTTCGACGACTGTTATGCCTCAGACTATACGCTTGATCTCCCGTATTTTTCGGCGAGGAATATGAGGGCAGGCGTGGGCGTCGTGACGAACTGGATAGGCGGCGGAAGTTACCTGAGCAGGACTCAGTTGGACGCGCTTTTTAACGCAGGCTGGAGCATTTTAAATCATTCAACCAGCCACCCGCAAAGCACCATATCCTGCTCAAACCTGGCCACCTATGTCGGGGCCGCAAAGACCACTTTGGAATCATGGTACCCGAACAATTACAAGAATATTTATTTCATCTATCCTTACCTGGAAACCGGATATCAGACGTGTCTTTCCACAGCCGGGTATTTCCGCGGAGCCGAGGATGTGGACGGCACAAATTATGTGGATACTTTCAGCGCTATAGGCTGGTTTAACCTGTATAGGCACGGGATGTACGCGAATATCTCAACGTCACAGGCGAACGCGTGGGCCGATACAGCGGCGTCAGACGCAAGACCGCGGTGGATGATAACGTTTACGCACCAGACATATGCAGGCAGCAGCACGCCCGGCACCTACGACACGAACGAAGCCACGCTTCAGCCCCATATTAATTATGTATACACGACATACGGGGACGGGGGCACCACAAAGAACATGTGGTTCGCGCCGTCAGATGAGGTTTTGATGTATCTGTTTACAAGGCAATACCTGGTTATAAACGCAGTCTCGGTGCCTACACCCACAAATACTCCGAGCATGCCGACCCCGACGAGGTCCAGGACCACGACATTTACCATGACATCCACCCCGACCAGCACCGGGACTTTTACCCAGACGCCGTCATACTCTCGGACAGCGACGCTGACTTTCACAAGGACCATATCACCATCGCCTACAAACACCCTGGTCAATACCGCCACTTTCACGGCGACGAGGACGAATTCAGCTTCGCCGACGGCTTCTTTTAGTTCCACGAACACGCCTGCAAACACGGCGACCCCGGCGAATACGCCGGTGAATACGGCCACGTTGACGGCCACCCGCATATCTTCACCTACTTCTACGGTTAACGCTACGAATACGCCGGCCAATACGGCGACATTAACCGGCACTGCGATGAACACGGCCACCAATACGCCGGTTATAACCCCGACAAACTCGTCCACGGCGCAGGCCACGCAGACCTATACTCCCCGCGGCACGGCAACTGAGCCGGCGTCCATGACCCCCTCGGCGGTTTTTACAAATACCGGATCACGGACCAGCACGCCTGTTTTAACCATGACCAATACGCCTGTATTTTCCACGACCAGCACACAGGTTAATACGCCCACATATACCATGACAGTACAGCCGTCGTTTACCGCTACAAAGATTCCTACACTCACATATACGGTTACGCCTTCGGCCACGGCCACTGCTTCGCAAACTGCCGTCCAGACCGGCACCTTTACACGCACTGTCACGCGGACGGCAACACCTACGTATACAACTACCATACCGGCCCCGACAGCCACGAATACAGCCGTGATTGGCGACAAGTTTGAGATAAACAACCCCGTGATTTATCCAAATCCGTATAGTCTTCATGGGGGAGGACTGATTATAGGAATGGACCTGACGAGGCCTGCCGATAGGATCAACATACGAATATATACGGTTTCATACCGGCAGATTGCGGATATAACGGAAAGCGGATATTTTCTCGGCAGGGTCAAGCTGCCTGTCCCGGACAGGTATTTAGACCGGCTCGCGAACGGCATATATTATATGAAGGCGGCAGGAGAGGGATATGGGAATGAAAAAGCGGTTTCAAAGCCGGTACAGCTGATAATATTAAGGTAGATTAACGGGATTATGCGCCTGAAATTGGAGTTCCAATTTAGGGTTTCAGAGGGTTTCAAAGCGGATTGCTAAGGTTGCGGAAACAGGAACACCGGGAGAATTTATGCTCTATACGAAAGGTAATCGAAAGCTACGTAGTGCAACTATATTTCTGTTTATAATTATTATTAGCGCACCGGCTGTATTGAACGCGTCCAGTTGCGCACCAACTTCGGCGGTACTATGTGCCGCGGTTGACGATAACGCTGATATATATGTAAACGGAACTTTTATCGCCAATATTGGATATTGCGATGCAGGCGCGGCCTGCACCCCTGTGTGCATCAATTTAAATACAATACAGATGAGTGCCCTGACGGACAACGGGAACGTGATAGCTGTATATGATCAGAATGCGAACTGCTGTGAAGTATGGGCGTCATGGACGCTCGATATAACGTGCGGGCCCGGAGCAATGGCGGGAAAACAGGTAATTGTTTCAAACGATAACAGGCCGGTTGACCTGCATTATGACACCACCTGTATGTGCGGAACTACATCGCCGTGCTTGACCCCCAATCCTTCACCGACGCCTCTAGGCGCGTATCAATGGTATAACCCCCTATATGTCGAAACTCCAAGCGCATGGGTGACCCCTGTCGCTATGACCGGAAAAAAGAACGGAAAAAGGCTGTATGACCCCAGCACAGGGAATCTGCTGACGGCCCTGAGCTATGCAAGCACCATGAGCACAGGGTGCGGGGCACTATGGTTCAGGGAGGGTTTTAACATGCTGACCACGAACCCGACGCCGGCGGTGCCGCCGCAGTTCACGATCCTAAAATCAGCAACAACTTCAACCGGCATAATGGGCAACCAGAAGCTGACATTTAATCTTCATGTCTGCAATAACGGCAGCGGGACAGGCGGAAATCCCGTATCCATAGCCGACACATGGGACCCGACCGACGTGTGGCAGTTCCAGGGTTTTATATCCGGAGGCGCGAATGTCGGATGGAACTTTACGGATATTTATATGGGGAACATTTCGGCATCATCGGGCAACGGGCCGCCGACAACTATTACTTTCAATAACGGTTTCCTGGCTAATACATGCTATGACGTATCGTTTATTCTTCAGTCGTTCAGCAATGCGTCGTTTGGCGCGGTATGGCATAATATAGCGGACCTCAAATACCTGGGCTCGCCCACCATAGAGTCGACGGTGGTTCTACGTAATGCCACGCCGACGGTGACGCCAACATATACCAGATCGCCGACACCCACTGTGACACGGACTTTTACACCTACCTATACGCCGACCTACACAGCGACACCGACTTTTACTTCAACAAGCACGCCGACATATACGCCGACACGGACTTTTACACCTACCTATACGCCGACCTACACAGCGACACCGACTTTTACTTCAACAAGCACGCCGACATATACGCCGACACGGACTTTTACACCTACCTATACGCCGACCTACACAGCGACACCGACTTTTACTTCAACAAGCACGCCGACATATACGGCTACTTTTACGCCGACATTCACGGCAACGAACACGCGCACTTATACGCCGACTTTTACAGCCACACCCACGATCACCGAAACCTCGATGAATACGCCGACGAACACGCCGACCGTGACCCCTACATTTACGGCGACAAAGACATTCACGCCGACATTCACGGCAACGAACACGAGCACTTATACGCCGACTTTTACAGCCACACCCACGATCACCGAAACCTCTATGAATACGCCGACGAACACGCCGACCGTGACCCCGACATTTACGGCGACAAAGACATTCACGCCGACATTCACGCATACAAGCACGATGACGTTTACGCCGACTTATACCGCAACGCCGACATACACGGCAACCATGACCTTTTCACCTACATTTACATACACGGACACCCTTACATTTACCCCTACGTATACAAGCGCATATACGTCCACAGCCACGGAAACTGTTACGCGTACCTATACTTCTTCGCCTACGATAACAATGACCCCTACGATAAAGCCGACCGTAACGCCGACGCCTCCCATGGCTTATTTGTTAAAGATCTCGGTTTATAACGAGGCAGGGGAACTTGTGCGCGCCATAATTGTTGCCGGCACGTATAACGCGATGACAAATGTCGTGACCGATATTAACGGCAACCATGCAGCTACAACCCTCGGTTCCAGCGGCTTGATGAATATAACAATACCCGGAGTAGAGCTTGACGGTTCAGCTTTAAGCGTCACATGGGACTCAAAGACAGACGGCGGGCAGTTAGCCGCGTCAGGCGCGTATATCATCAGGGTTGACCAGGTTGACACATACAAACGCGACACGGCCGTGATAATACCCGTGACAGTGATCAGGAACGAAACATACGTGGAACTGGATATATATAACAGCGCCGGAGAACTTGTGAGGTCTATAATTGATTATAATTTTGTGTTCCCGCCGGGTTCCGCTCCCGGGCCCGCGGTGGGCGTGAATATGGACGTCCCCGCGCTCATCTTGTCAAATAAGGGCAATGCGGCTCCGGTTCAGATCAGGTTTGGGACGCCGGTTAATGATTTCATGTTATGGGACGGAAAAAACAACAATGGGATGGCCGTTTCCAGCGGGGTTTATGTGGCGAAGATCCTGATCAAAACAGAATCTATGCTGATAGCGGTAGCGATAAGCAATGTGACCGTATTGAAGCTGGACAACGTTTTTTTAAGCGGCATTAAAGCCGTGCCAAATCCGTACGACGGCACAGGAAATGGCATTGAATTGCGCTGGGGAGCAAATGATACGGGAACCGCGGTGATCAGCATATATAATATAAAGGGCGAACTTGTAAGCACTATTCACGAAAAGCTTGAAACCGGAAGGGCCATGTGGAATATCACGACATCCAGGGGAAATCAGGTCTCAAACGGATTGTATGTGGCTGTGCTGCAGGGAGTATCCAGCAGCGGCAACAGGGGGAATTTGAGGATTAAATTATATGTGAACAGAATGCCGGTGTCAACGCAGTAATTTTATTGCACACCAGAACGGCATCCAAAAAAGGGACCATGGTAATATTGAGATAGAAAAGCAAAATGAGCCGCCCTGCGGCAGCAGGGCAGAAAGGCACCGGGTATTTCGGCGTCTGTCACAACCGAAAGGGTCAAATTTACGCAAAAAACTTGACTTTTACGCACACGTGTGCGATAATAGATGTGGAACGTTTAAATAAAAATTTATTATGCGTCAGGAGAGGTATATGGCGAATAAAATTAATGCTGTAAAAGTGGGACTAGTTGCGGGTATTTTTCTGCTCACCCCTGCGATCATGCAGGCGGCTGCATGTTCGGTAAACGCAGGGGCTACACACCAGGTCATCAGCGGTTTCGGCGCGTGCAGCCAATGGGTCGAAAGCAAGATCACTGCTGCGCTCGCGACGCAATTCTGGGCGGACGACAATGTGAACGGCCATGCCGGGCTGTCCATCATACGCATCGGTATTCCACCCCAAGGCAGCAGCAATTGGGCCGCGCCATGCAATTCTGCTAAACAGGCGCTTGCCATCAATCCTAACATCAAGGTTTTCGCCAGCCCGTGGAGCCCGCCGGCGAACTACAAGAATAACAATTCAACCACAGGCAACAACACCGGCAATACCGGCACCAACCCGGGTGGCAACACCAACCAGCTCAACACCTCGCACTACGGCGACTATGCCACTTACCTGACGAACTTTGTCAACACCTGCAAGAACACCTACGGGTTCAACCTTTACGCGCTTTCTGTCCAGAACGAGCCTGACTACGACACATCTTACGATTCCTGCGTCTGGTCAAACACGACCATGGACACATTCATAGGGACCAACCTGGGACCAGCCCTCCAGACTGCCGGCTATACCAACATCATCATGATGCCCGAGTCATTCGCCTGCAATCTGAACATGTCCGCCACCACAATGGGCGACGCGAACGCGGCGAAATACGTGAAGGTCATAGGAGAGCACCTGTACGGAGGCGGCCCCAACGCGTTACCTGCCAGCTACGCAACCACTGCCGGCCACCCGTTGGAGATGTGGGAAACCGAATATTCGATGAAAACCAGCACTAACGACATAACCAGCGGCATTTTTTACGCGAACTCGCTTCATAAATGCGTTGTAGACAATAATTACAATGCCTGGTGCTACTGGTGGCTGGTGTTAAGTTCGGGTACCGACGATGAGGGCCTGTGCGACACCAACGGCACACCGACAAAGAGGCTCTATACCCTGGGCAATTACAGCAAGTTCGTCAGGCCCGGTTACGTGCGCATAGACGCTACAGCGGCGCCGACGTCAGGACTGCTATGCTCGGCGTACCAGGACCCGGTATCAGGCAAGTTCGCAATAGTCGTCATTAACTCGAGTTCATCGTCCGTAAGCCAGCAGTTTAACCTTAGCGGGCTTTCTGCGACGACGGTTACGCCGTGGCTCACGGACGCGAGCAACAACCTGGTTGCGCAGTCTGCCGTACCCGTGTCGGCCAATTCGTTTACGTATAACATTCCCGCGCAGTGCGTTATAAGCTTCGCGGGGGCAGGCGGGCCCTCGAATACGCCGACACTAACGCTTACCGTTAACCCGGCCTGGACAAAGACCTTTACTCCCACAGTCACACCCACGGTCAGCAGCATCCTGCTTGACGATATGGAAGACGGCAATAATATAAATAACTGGGGAGGCAACTGGTATTGTTATTCGGGCACAGGCACCACAATAACCCCCATACCTTCAAATTATTCCATGACAGCAGGCGGCATGCCCGGGTCACTGCTTTACAGGGCGCAGATCATCGCAACTGTAGCCGACTACGCCGGACTGGGAACGAACTTAAATTTGGCAGTGACCGCGGTTGACCTGACAAATTATACGGCTGTGGAATTCTGGGTAAAAGGGAACGGGGGTACGTACTGGTTCCAGTTCACACAGCCGTCGATCACTGACGGGGACAACTTCGGCGTCTCGTTCACGGCGCCGGCTGCGTGGACAAAAGTGACGGTGCCGATCAATGCCGCTTCTTTGAGCCAGCGCGGGTACGGAACCGCGTCTACTTTCACCCAAAACGCGATAGTCGCGCTGCAGTGGGCGAGCAACGCAAACGGCGCGCTTGACATAGAGGTCGATAATGTCCAGCTCCTGACTAACATGGCTATGACGCCCACGAATTCACCCACTGTTTCGCGTACGCCGACATATACCTTTACAAGAACGCCTTCAAATACATTTACGAGAACGCCTGTGAACACGCCCACATATACATATACCGTGACAAGGACAAATACGGCGGCAAACACTTTAACGGACACGCCTGTCAGCACATTTACATATACAGGCACCTGCACCAGGACGCTGGTCAATACGGCAACAGGCACAAATACGACAACTCCGCCGCCTACCTATACCAATACACCCGTCAACACGCCGACATATACAGCGACAAAGACGAACACTCCGGTAAATACAGCCACGAATACGCTCATAACGACTCCAACCAGCACTCCTGCAGGGACATTGACGAATACGCCCGTGGTCACCCTGACAAATACCCCGTTAAATACCGCAACATCGACATACACTGTCACTGCGCCTCCTTCCAAGACAAATACGCCGGTAAATACATCTACCAACACTGTTATTGCAATCCCAACCAGCACACCGCAGGGCACGTTGACAGGGACGCCTGTGGTAACGCTGACAAACACGCGGGTGAATACGGCAACAAACACAAGTTCGGCCAGTCCGATTTCGACATTTACCATGACGCCGACATGGACCAGAACTTCGACATATACTTCCACACTTACCGTGACACCGTCATTCACGCCAAGCGGAACGCGCACTCAACAGCCGACAAATACCTGCACGGCGACGAATACGCCTACGCTTGCGCCGTCCGGCCGCACGGCTATCGAGGATGTGATCATATATCCCAATCCTGTGCCGCTGGACAGTGATTTAAAACTGCTGGTCAGGATATCCGGATGCCCGGCTGAAATAAACCTCCGCCTTTATACAACCGGATTCAGGCTCGTTACGGATAAAACATGGAAGACAGGCCTTTCATATCCTGTTTCAGATCTGTCCGTGCCGGCAATATATTTAAACAAGCTCGCAAACGGGTCGTATTATTATGTGCTTTCACTTACCGGATGCGACAGGACAAAGGCACAAACGAGAAAAGGCGTATTGTTAATGCTCAGATAGATCATGATCAATATAGCGCAGGGATCATAGACCTGAAAATCGCATTGGAGTATGGTTTGCATAAGCTACACTAATAACAAAGGCGTGTAACTTATGCGTAGATTATCGGTATAGATAAAATCACCCACCCGGCATCTTGCAAATCCAAGTTTATTGTATTATAATATTACCATGAAACTTTAATCCGTCAAAATGTTTGATGAAATTTTATATCCCGGGCTGATGATCATAAAGGCAACTTAAAGCCGCAGGATGCACTGCCGGAGGATTCCCGCGCAAAATGGATCCTGCCGGGTAAAAAAAAGGAGACGGCATGAAACTGACCACCATAAAGGATATAGCAAAAAAACTCGGTATAAGCCATACCACGGTGTCGAGGTCGATCAACAACGCACCGTATATAAGCAAGAAAACGAAGGCGCGCGTGCTTAAACTCGCCGAAAAAATGAATTATATTCCGAACCTTGCCGCGAGGGGCCTTGCGCGCGGCAAGTCAAACACCATAGCCGTAGTGACCTTTTCATATTTCGGTGTTTTTCCCACGGAGATAATGCGCGGAATAGAACCTGAAATAATAAAAACGAAATACGACATAATTTATTACACGACCAACCGGTATACTTACATCGGGACCGCGGGCAAGGAAGCCTATATTTTTGAAAAGATACTGAATGAAAAAAAAGCAGATGCCCTCATAGTGCTGTCGGGCAAGCTTTACGGGGGAAAAGGTATTATAGACAGGTTCAAAAAAGCCGGTGTTCACCTGGTATTCATCGAAGGCAAGGATACATGGGGCCATCGCGTGCATTATGACAATAATTACGCATCTGTACTGGCTGTTAACCACCTCATTGAAAGGAAAAGGAAGAAAATAGGGATGCTGACCGGCAATACAGAGGATGTGCAGAGTTACAAGGAAAGAAAGGCGGGTTTTATAAAGGCGATGCGCGGACACGGCAGGGAAGGCGCGGAAGGGAATATTTTTGAATACCACGAAGACACGCCAGAAATGCATAAAAATGCCCTTAACTTTTTTTTAAGGAACAAGATAGACGCCTTATATGTGGCGTCCGGCGAGGAACACGCGATGAGGATCATCATGGAAGCGCAGAAGCTTGGAATAAAAATACCAGGCGACCTGTCCATAATAGGGCAGGACGATACATTTCTTGCGCAGGCCACAGGCATGACCGTTATAAGGCAGCCGATCGCGGAGATGGGCAGGAAAGCAATAGAGCTCGCGGTCCGGGCAATAGAAGAAAAAGGATTGGCAATGCAGGATGAAATTTTTTATCCGGAGCTTGTCATAAGAAAAACAACTTAAACGTGTAAGTTCACAGTGCTAAAAATATAAAAAATACATTATTCCATAAACAACCATATAAACAAGGCAATAAATCGTACAAAAAATCATATATTAATTTGACTTTTACGCACACGTGTGTTATAAATGTACAAAAGAACACGTGTGCGTAAAAAATAAGGTTGAAAAAATATAAAAAAAGAAAAAAGAGGTGTTCAAATGAGGAAATGGTTAACCGGTTTACTTGTTCTTCTCACGGCTCTGGCTTCACAGGTTTTTGCAGGAACTGCGACGATCAACTCCGCCACAAAATACCAAACGATCTCAGGTTTCGGCGCAAGCAGCCAATGGGTCGAAAGCAAGATCACGTCCTCGCTCGCGACCACTTTCTGGGCGGACGATTCCGTGAACGGTCATGCCGGGCTATCCATTATCCGCCTCGGTGTCGACGATTCCGGCAACAGCAACTGGGGTACTGCCTGTGGTTCGGCAACCCAGGCGCTGAAAATCAACCCAAACGTATTGGTCTTCGCCAGCCCGTGGAGCCCTCCGGCAAAGTGGAAGAACAACAACGCGACCACCGGCAACAATACCGGCAACACCAACGGCAACCCTGGCAGCAACACCAACCAGCTCAGCACCTCGCACTACAGCGACTATGCAACTTATCTTACGAACTTCGTCAAAGCCTGCAAGAGCACTTATGGATTTAACCTTTACGCGTTATCGGTCCAGAACGAGCCTGATTACGATGTCACCTACGACTCCTGCCTCTGGTCCGCTTCGGCCTTTGACAGCTTCATCGGCACATACCTGGGCCCGACCCTCGCGACCGCTGGCTTCAATAATATAATTATGATGCCCGAGTCGTTCGCGTGCAACATGAGCCTTGCCGCGACCACCATGGGCGACGCGAACGCCGCGAAATACGTGAGGGCTGTAGGTCAGCACCTGTACGGCGGCGGGCCAAACCCGATGCCGGCCAGTTATTCCACAACTGCCGGCCATACAGTCGAGATGTGGGAGACCGAGACCTCGGAGAAAACCAGCGGCGGCGCCATAGACAGCGGCATCTACTATGCCAACCAGCTTCATAAATGCATCGTGGACAATAATTATAACGCTTATTGCTACTGGTGGCTGGTCAACATGAACTCCGATGATGAGGGTCTGTGCGACAGCAGCGGCAACCCGACAAAGAGGCTCTATACCATAGGTAACTACAGCAAGTTTGTCAAGCCGGGCTACGTGCGCATAGGCGCCACAGAGGCGCCGACGTCAGGCTTAAGCTGCTCGGCATACCAGGATCCGAAAACAGGCAAGTTCGCGATAGTCGTAATAAACCAGAATTCGTCGGCCACAAGCCAGCAGTTTAGTCTTAGCGGGATTTCTGCGACGTCGGTTACGCCCTGGATCACGGACGCGAGCAACAATCTCGTGCAGCAGTCTGCTGTGGCCGTTTCCGGCGGCAGTTTTACCGTTTCGCTGCCTGCGCAGAGCGTAATGTCCTTCGTAGGCACTTCAGGAGCTGTCACAACGCCGGTTACGACAAATACTTTCACAAAGACGAACACGCCCGTGGCACCGACAAATACTTTCACAAAGACGAACACACCCGTGGCACCGACAAATACTTTCACAAAAACGAACACGCCCGTAGCGCCGACAAATACTTTCACAAAAACGAACACGCCCGTGGCGCCGACAAATACTTTCACAAAGACAAACACGCCTGTGGCGCCGACAAATACTTCCACAAAGACGAACACGCCCGTGGCGCCGACAGCGACAATCACGCAAACAAGTACGCCGATAACACCAACGACAGTGCCTACAAGCATTCCTACTATAGTGCCAACAATAGTCCCGACAGTTGTTCCGACGGATGTTCCGCCAACAATAGTCCCGACAGTTATTCCGACAGTTGTGCCGCCAACAATAGTCCCGACAGTTGTTCCGACGGATGTTCCGCCAACAATAGTCCCGACAGTTATTCCGACAGTTGTGCCGCCAACAATAGTCCCGACAGTTGTCCCCACAGATGTGCCGCCAACAATAATCCCGACGGTCGTTCCCACAGATGTGCCGCCAACTGTAATTCCGACAGCAATTCCCACAAATGTGCCACCAACTGTAATTCCGACAGCAATTCCCACAAATGTGCCGCCAACTGCAATTCCTACAGCAATTCCCACAAATGTGCCGCCAACTGCAATTCCAACAAACAGTCCCACCGTGGTTTTGCCTACAGCGACTTATACATTTACACCGGGAACGGGGATATCTTCAATTGTGATAAAATTAAGGGAAGGCGATACCAACAACAGTACAAGCAGCCCGCATCCCCAGATACAGGTAATAAACCGCGGAACTGCCGCTTTAAACCTGAACAATGTAGAAGTAAGATACTGGTTCAACTGCGATTGTACGGGCCAGGCTGTACAGGTATATGTAGACTGGGCGGGAAAAATGCCCCAGGGCCAGACCGTAGGCTCCAATGTCCAGGCTTCGGTTGTGCAGGCAAACAGGGGGGGCCAGACCGGTTATTTGAGCTTTAAATTTACGGGCAATATAACATTGCAGCCCAATGAATATGTCGAGATACAGGCGAGGTTCAATAAATCAGACTGGTCAAACATGACGCAGTCCAATGACTGGAGTTTCTCTAATTCACAGAGCTGGACCGAGTCCATGAAAGTCACAGGTTATTCCGGCGGGACGCTCGTATGGGGGCAGGAACCTCCTACTTCGCAAACTTTGGTTATGGTTGCGAATGTCATAACATATCCAAATCCCGCGACATCGGCGAGCGGCGCGACACTCAAGTACACTATCGTGCCTAACAGCAGCGTAAGCGCAGCCGGTACAGATAAGAACATATATGTACCGGACCCTTCCACTGTAGTTTATCTGAGGATTTTCACCACCTCGGGCAGGCTGATATGGCAGCAAACTCTTGAAGGGGTTTATTATGTCTCGACAGGCGAGCATTCCGTGAAATGGAACGGAAGGACAGCCGGAGGGTATGAACTTGCCGCCGGGTCCTATACATTACAGGTCGAATTAAAGGAAAAGAACGGGTCCAGCAAAGGCTTTTTCACTGTCATAATGTCCAGATAAATTTATTATATAAAGAATTACCGGAACGGTAAAAAAACACCATGGGTGCGAGCCCATGGTGTTTTTTGTTTCTGCAGGTGCCCGGAGTTCCCGGGCTTGAGTTTGTTTTGCGGACGGCGTATTTCGCCGTCCCTGATCAAAAACCGGGAAAGCCCGGTATAATTATTCCTTGCCAACGGCCAAGGCTCCCATTATAATGCTTGTAAAAGGATTTAAAAACTTTTACGGAGATTGCATGAAACAACTTACAATAAAAGACATAGCCGAAAGAGCCGGGGTGACAAAAGCGACCGTGTCTATGGTCATAAATGATTATAAAAGGATACCCCAGGCGACAAAGGACAGGATCCGGAAAATAATGGAAGAGCTGGATTTCCACCCGAATGAATCCGCGCGTGTTCTCGCAAAAGGCAGGACAGAGGCAATAGCGTTCATAGCCACAAGGTACGCGGCGCCTTTTATCTCAAACGTGCTTGACTCGCTGGAACAGAGGGCTTTTTACGCCAACAGGTACGTGCAGGGGGTAGTCCCTTACTCGACAAGGAACGAGCAGGAGGTCAAGGAACTTTTTCTTAAAAAGATCCTGACCGGCAAAAAAGCGGACGCTGTAATAATGCTCACCGTAAAGCCGTCCGAAGAAACAGCCGCGCATTACAAAAAAGCCGGGATACCGCTCGTTTTGATCGAGAACAGGATGAAAGACGCGCACTCTATCATAATAGACAATTTTTATGGCGCGGAAAAAGCGGCTGCGCATTTCATTAAAACAGGCAGAAAAAATGCGGGATTGATAGTGGGGGAAGCGATACAGCCGCCGAGCAGGGATATTAATATGCCCGCGATCGACCGCAGGGCAGGGTTCATTTCCGGGCTGAAAAAACACGGGCTTGAACTTCCGGAAAAAAACATAGAGGTCATTCATGCGTATAATTACGAGGATGGGAAAAGAAGCCTGGATAATTTCCTGAAAAAGGGCGCGGGCCTTGACGCTGTTTTTTGCGCCGCCGGCGATATGGTCGCGATGGGGCTTTTGGAGCGGGCAAATGAACTCGGCATAAGGATACCTGACGATCTCGCGGTAATAGGCTTTGATGATGTACTCGCAGCGCGGCATTTGAACCCGCCGCTCACTACCGTGAGGCAGCCGCTCGATGAGATCGGGATAATGGCTTTTGACATGGCGATAGATGCAATAGACGGGAAATTAAAGACATTTAAACACATAAAGATCGAACCCGATCTTATCATACGAAAGTCCGCCTGATGGATTCCGGCCATTCTTTAACGCGTCTTGAAGCTGTTAATCTGCGGCTTGCCAGATTAGGGGTACGTGAGACGGACCTGTCAGAGCAGTTCATCCATTCCGGCGGCAAAGGCGGACAGAATGTAAATAAGGTTTCGAGCGCGGTTAGATTGAGATATGGCACGGAGGACGTCAAGTGCATGGAAGAGCGCTCCCAGCTGCTCAACCGCGTGCGCGCGCGGGAAATACTGGCTGACAGGCTCGAAAAGAAGCGCGAGAATGTGCAGCTTTCCGAACGCTCTGAGGCGCTGAAAATACGCAAACAAAAAGCAGGCAGGCCGCGTTCCATAAAGCGGCAGATACTTATGGACAAGCGTAAAAACAGCCAGATGAAAAAAAACCGTTCCTATAGGCCGGACTCGGATTTCTGATAAAATCCGGGATAAGCATGCGCAATTCACCATTGTTCTTTGTTTTACAAATATCTGATTTAAAAAGGAGATGTTATGGGTTCTGTTATGTTCAGCGTGGTTGTTTTGGGCGTATTTTTTCTGGCACAGATCTTTGCGGGGAGCCGGCTTGGGCATGCAGGGAAGCCTTATAAAGCCGCGGGAATGGCCGGCCATATTATCCTGTCTTTGTTTATAGTCGTTCTATTAAGCGCTTCGGTCTATAAACTTCACGGGATTACCGCGGGAAAATTGTATTCCATGCTATCATTGCATGTCACAGGTGTGTTATTGCTGATAAACATCATATCCGGGATAATATTGACCGTCGTCAAGAAGGACAACCCGGCACTGGTATTAACGCATAAAGTTACGTCATTACTTATGGCTGTTTCGGTCATAGCCTGTATTATATTCCTGGCCGTAAAGATCTGATAATTATGCGGATTTGTTTTATGTGATTTTGAACCGGATTTTACCGCGCTTATATCGCCAGGCAGGCTGCATTGTCAGGCGGACGGGAAATTCTGAAGCATCAGGGCCTTAAATACCCTAACCCCTTCTTCAAGTTCATCTATGCCTATGGATTCTTTTGCAGTATGAGCCAGCGTACCGTCGCCGGGACCGATCACTACGCAGGGCAGTCCGGCCCGGCTTAAGGTACCCGCGTCCGTGGCAAACTGCGCGCCTATTGGGACGGCGTCCAAGCCGGTTTTTTTAACCGCGTCCAGCGTCCAGGTGATAAAGGGGGACTTAATGTCCTGCGCAAGCGGGTCATCTTTGAATTCTGAGCGCGCGCAAACATCCAGGGCCGGATCGGCCCGGCTCAGGCGCAGAAGGACTTTTTCAACCTCGGGCAGGACGGATTCGACATCTTCGCCCGGCATGACCCTGCGGTCCACACGTATGGTGCATTCATCAGGTATGGCGTTCACCTGCCGGCCGCCGTGTATCATATTTATAGAGCACTGCGCTTTGCCGCACAGGGAATCAACTGCGGTAAGGCGGTTTATATATTCTTTTTCCAGGGCATCCATGACAGTAGCCATATCTTTTATCGCCGACCTCCCTTTGGAAGGCTCCGAAGCGTGGGCCGCCCGGCCTTTTGTCGTAACGGCAAAGTGCGCTATGCCGGCATGGGCCACAACCGGCTTTAATGATGTGGGTTCAGCAACTATGACACCGGCGGGTTTAAACCAAAGCGAGTGCAGGTGGGTTTCGGCGAAGGCCGTTGCCCCGTTCCTGTGCTGTTCCTCGTCAATGGTGAACAGGAGCGCGATGTTGTTTGGGCCGCCGGACAATGTAATTTCCTTAAGGGCCCACAGGATGCCAGCAATGCAGCCCTTATCATCGCAGGCTCCCCGGCCAAGTATCCTGCCGTCTTTTTCCATTGCCCCGAAAGGGGCAAAGTCCATGCCATCGCTTGAAACAGTATCCATATGCGCGCAGAAAATAATCCAGGGAGCCGAACTATTAAATTCCTTTGAGACAAGCAGGTTGTTGCCGCATCCGGGAACATTTAATAACCGTGTTTCCAGGCCAAAGGATCCGGCGCAACCCTGTATATATACCGCAAGGTCATGCTCCGCGTCTTTGGCGCCTGTTATGAATTGGTTCACCGAAGGGATGCGGACAAGCGAAACAAGCAGATCTTTGACTGTTAAGGGCATTTTGAATTCCATCAACAAACCTCCCGGTTTTTATCAGCCATATTGAAGATCCATGGCCGCATCCTATTATACAGCCTGTTCCAATTTAGTCAACAAGGCCGCGGTTACCTAAAATCGCCGCTTTACATGTTGCCAGCCTGAAGTTTCAGTGGTAAAATTACTGTACGGTAAATAAAGGGTCCAGTTTATACAAGTTTTTCTCCAGGTCCATCAGTCTGTTTGGGAGCTGTCATTAGTGCAAAGTATTGGCTGGTTAAAAGGGTTTTTTGAGAGCGGGTTTTATGAAAAATACTGGGGCTGGAAATATACTGCGGATGAAACCAGGCAGCTTGCGGAGGACGCACTCAAGCTTTTAGGGGCACAGAGCGGGCATATACTGGACTGGTGCGGCGGCTGGGGCAGGGTATCGATTTATTTCGCGCAAAAAGGGATGAAAGTCACCATCCTTGATTTTATGGTGGAATATTTAAAAAGGGCGGAAGAGATTTTTGACCAAAACAAGCTTGACGTGACGCTCGTACCCGCGGACTGCAGGGTAACACCTTCATGGATCCAGGCAGACTACGCCGCGTGCACATTCTGTTCGATCGGGTTCTATAACGACAGGGAGCAGGTCGACGCTTTTCGCAGCCTGTACGGCGCCCTTAAATACGGGGGGAAGTTCATAGTGGACTGCATGAACAGGGATTACATGGCAAGGCTTTTGAAACCCGTGGGCGAGGAAAAAAGGCGGGACGGTTACAGCTTCAGGCAGAATAATGATTTTGACAAGACTGACGGCATACTGCATTCGAGCATGGAAATAAGGGACGCAAAGGGCGCTTTGGAAGCCGAGCATGAGTTTCACCAGCGCATATACAGGCCTGAAGAGCTGCGGGCACTGCTTGTTTCATCCGGTTTCAGGGTGGATGAAATTTACGGGGATTACAGCGGCAACCCGGTGTCAGACGGCATTCCGCAGATAGTGGTTGTGGCAAGCAAGCCCGGACATTAGATTTGGGAGTTAATTGTTGAAAAAAGATGGATATATATGGTAATGTGTTAAGCTACCGGACGGGAACTGAAAAAAATTATTGGAGGAAAAAATGAAAAAGCCAATTTTGTTTATCGTGGTTCTATTGTTTGCTTTAAGCGCCGGACTCGCGGCAAAGGTCAGGATCGGCGGGCATGAGGTTTCCGATGAATCCTATCTTGGCGCAAAAGGGTTCGGGATCGGCATTGTGCTGGGAGTAACAAACGGCCTGAGCATAAAGAACTGGGTCAGCCGCAACAACGCGTTACAGTTTGACGCGAATTGGGATTTAAATTACGGGGCAATGGGCCTGGGCGCGGCGTATTTGATCCACAATTTTGAATTCATTGAGGCGGATAACAATAAGTTCCCGCTGTATTTCGGCATAAAGGGCTGGGCATCTTTCGCGCCCGGAGGCATTGCGGCGGGCATACAGGTGCCGCTGGGAATAGCATGGATACCAAGGCGCGCGCCGATAGATGTTTTTATACAGGTAGAGCCGGGTATAAGCGTAATACCATCGGTGCATTTCGCGCCGGGTGGCGGGATCGGCATAAGGTTCTGGTTAAGTTAAACCAAGGCTCAAAATACGGCCAAAGAACAGTATATCAAGTGATAGTGCCGCCCATCATTGGTTCCTGAAAAAGTCCCGCATTGTGAAAGGGCATGGATGAAAAAGAACCCCGTGTTATTGATAATTTCCATTATTTTACTTTACACAACCTGGTCGTCCACGTACCTTGCCATACGCGTGGCTGTGCGGACCATACCTCCTTTGATTATGACCTCGTCCCGTTTTATAATTGCGGGGATGCTTATGTACCTGCTTGCGCTTATGCGCGGGGAAAAACAGCCTGCCCCAAAGGAATGGCTCGCAGCGGCGCTGATAGGGACAATACTGTTCCTTATGTCAAACGTCCTGTTATGCGTTGCCGAACAGACTGTCGATTCAGGCGTATCGGCAATCGCCGTATCATCCGGCGCTTTGTGGATGTGCCTGTTCTCCGGGTTTTTCGGGAAGTGGCCAAGCAGGATAGAATGGCTCGGCATTATCACGGGTTTTGCGGGGATATTGATATTAAACCTTGGCGGCACGGCAAAAGGGAACCTAAGCGGCGGGCTCGTCCTTATATTATCAGCCATGATATGGTCATTCGGTTCTGTGTTAAGCAAAAAGATACGGGTGCCTTCCGGTTTTATGGGCAGCGGTATTGAGATGTTCTTTGGCGGATTGGCGAGCCTGATCACGGCCGTTTTACTCCGCCAGAATTTCAACATACACCCTTCGGCTGAATCCATAACAGCGCTTATATATTTAATTATCGTGGGCGGCATGGTGGGATTTTCTTCATTTATGTACGTGTTGCAGAATGCAAGGCCGGCGCTTGCGTCAAGCTACGCATACGTGAATACGATCGGAGCGGTATTTTTGGGCGCCATACTTTTAAAAGAAAAGATCAGCGCGTCCGAGATAGGCGCCCTTATTGTCGTGGTGGCAGGGGTTGTAATCGTCGCGACAGCGCACACTTGGCCGGGGCAGAAGGCCAAATTTTCTGATGAAAATTTGGAAGGGTAAGGAGGAAGGGTTTAGGAGTAAGGAAAACGGTTGGTACCATAAAACTATCAGGAAATTTATTGCTGCTTACATTTAATTCTTAAATCCGGCCCGCAGCTTAATCTCTTATTTACTTCATGCCAACAGCAGGATATAATGAACTTGGGTTTGCGTAGGGATTAGATTGCGCGTTTATACCGGGAGAAACGGTTTAAGATACCAAACGGGATGTTGACAATGCTTTTAAGGAGGCAACATGAAAAACATGCTTTACGGAATGGTTATAATCTCGGTTATTTCTTTTGTCGTATCAGGATGCGCCAAGAGTCATAACCCGTCTTCGCCGCTGATACAGCCGACCGATACAGCGATCGGGACGGCGACTGTGACGGAAACTATTTCCCCAACTTTTTCCATCACGCAAACAGAGACCGTTTCCCAAACTTTTTCCATTACACAAACAGAGACTGTTTCCCCAACTTTTTCCATTACACAAACAGCAACGCCGACTCTGACAGCAACGGCGTCGCCTACGATTACGCCCTTATATGAAAGTTTCAGGCGGGGGGTTTATCCCGACGCTTCCTACGCCGGAGTGGCTGATGCCGAAATATATAAAAACTATCCGGATTCCAATTGGGGCGGATGTGCAGGTTATGGCGCGGGTGTATTGGCCACGTCAATACTCCGCTCGCTGGTGAAGTATGATGTTTCTTCCATAAGCACCGGGGTATATGTGGTAAAAAGCACAATAACAGTGCAAAAATTTTATTGCGCCGGGGGAATAAGCCAGCTTTTTTACCCCTTGACCGCGGATTTTATTGAAGGCAACGGCTGCAATGTTACGACAACCGGAACTGCAACATGGAACAGCAGCGGATCCGCGCCCTGGACCGCGCAGGGCGGCGATTACCAGGCGTCGCCCGCAAGCGACCCGCTCGCCATTGACTGCGGTTTTCAGTCGTTCACATTCACGCTGAGCAATCCGGTTGTCGAAGGATGGATAAACAGCCCTTCGGGCAACCATGGGTTGATCCTGATCGCCGCTGATGAGGTAAATGACGCGAACGCTTTCCGCATGTCTTCGTCGGAATCGACGGACCCCAATTACAGGCCGCTGCTGGAAATTTATTATTACAGGCCTTAATAAATGCCTTATAATCCTTCCATGAAATCCAAACAGCAAATATACCTCAAAAAGATAAACAGCGTCCTGTTTGTCAGGCTTGGCAAGCTCGGGGATATGATGGTCTCAAGCATGCTTATCAACCGCGTCAGGCGCGCTTATCCAAACCTTAAAATAGGCCTCATAACCCTGCCCAGGAGCAGGGAACTTTTTAAATATAATAAGGATATAAATATCCTCAAAACCTGGCTGCCCGTGACCCTGCCCCTGCTTGCGCTGACCGAGAGAATACGCGGGTGGGACCTTTTGGCCGACTTAAATGACGAGCCGTCCCGCAGGTCGCTGCTTGCGCTGCGCCTGATAAGGCCGAAACAAAGCATGGCTTTTAAAAACTCAAAAAGCACGGGCGTTTTTGATATTACCGTGCCGACCCTGGAAAAGGAAAAAAGTCATGTCCTTGACAGGCTTGGAGTTTATTTGCAGGCGCTCGGAATAAACAAAAATAAAAATGAAATGAAGCCTTTTGTTTCATTAGCTCACGGTTCCCTTGACAACGTTAAAATGGCGCAGGATAAAATAACGAAAAAAAAAGGGGCAATAGTCGCGCTGAATATCTCGGCCGGCCATGAATCCCGCTACTGGGGGCTTGAAAAGTGGGAAACGCTTGCAAAGTCCCTGCTCAGGGTATCGCCAAAAGTATACCTGAGGGTCCTTTACGCGCCTGCGGATGAAAAGCTTGCGGCTGTACTCAGGGAAAAACTGCCTGCTGAAAGGCTGATGCCGCCTGGGGGCGGGTCCCTGAACGGATTTTTAACTGATATTGCCGCAGCCGATATGCTGGTGTCGCCCGATACATCCGCGGTACATGCCGCATGTGCTTTCGGCGTGCCTGTTCTCGGGCTCTACCCCGAACCATATTGGAATTTTGTTTCATGGAAACCGCTTGGAAAGAAAAATTATGCGATCCGTTCCACCAAAGATGGGGTTGCCTCAATTGCCGCAGATGAGGCTGTAAAGGCGGCGGTGAATATGGCAAAAAAGATAATTAACAGGCTGTAACTTTTTTGCCGCGGTTTAAATAAAAAAAACCGATGAAAACTTTTTTGTGTTATAATTGTCCAATACCAGAACCTAAAATGCGGAGGATGCGGAACGTGAAACTTACTTTCAATTGCGGCGTATGCGGCAAACAGGAAACCCTCGAACTTTCGGATAAAAATAAAACTTACATCATAGGCCGGGATATTGACGGCCTGGATGTAAAACTTTGTTCGGACGAGAAAAGTACACTATCGCGCATACAGGCCCATATAAAATGGGACAGGAACAACTGGCGCATATTTGACGGGTGGCCGCCTGAAAGCGTAAGCAAGCAGGAAACCAAGATATCAAAGGCTTCCATGGCGGGCACATTCATGAAAAGAAGCACTGAGATCCGTATGATGCAGTACGGCGTAGGGGAGGAACTCAGGCATGGCGATATTGTTTATTTTGTTGTGACAGCCAAGTCTGACAGGGCGTCAATAAATACATGGCTGAAAACAGCGGGTCCTGACGCGCTGGCGGTTTTTTATAAATATAACGGCTTTTTATTCCCTGAAGACGCCGAGCATTATGAAGGGTTCAAGTATAAAGTAACCATAGACGCGAAAGAACCGCAGGAAACCCAGGCCGGGTCAAAAAACCTCTATGCGACCAAAGGCCTGGCCCGGCAGCTTGAGCCGGGAAAGATTTACTACAACGCATGCGTCAGCTTTGATATACGTTCCAGCACTGAAGCTGATCTTGAAACACAGCGTAACCACTGGATACCCCAGTTTAATTCCATATTCAACGATTTGCTGGTAGATTACAGTAATTATCTCCTGATACTGGTGGGCGACGGGGCATATGTGTGTTTCCTGGGAGACCGGGAGGATGAAGACGTCAATTTCAAGTTTGCCACCAGATTTATCGAGAAGCTTCACCTGATAAACGCCGAGAACAAAAAAAAGAAGATCAAGGAATGGAAGATACGCATAGCCGTGAATAACGGCAAGGACCTTCTTTCGCAGGTGGATGTGGCCGGACAAAAGAGCCTGAATGTGTACGGCAATACAATTACCATAACTTCCAGGCTCATGTCGCATGCGAAATCAGAAGGCGATGAGATAATCGTGGGCATACCGTTCCATCAGGAATTTAACAACAAAAAGTTTTACAAGACAAACTACCAGCAAACCCCGGGGGAAACAGTGGATAAAAACGGGGTGCTGCATCATTATTATATATATAAAAGGATTATTTGATCCTGCCCAGCGGGTAAAAATTTCATCCGTGCCGGACACGATAAGGGATTTCATGGTTTTATAGGGACTTCCTACAGTATATCCGTAATCCACATTCCGCAATTTAAGTAATTGACTACATTATTAACCGTGATATAATCATATTCATTGATGTTTTGGTATTCGATATGCTATTTCTAAATGGAGGGCAGGATGAAAAAACCGGTACTCTTATTATTATCTTTATTATTGATTATTTCTTTGCCTATATTTGCCGAGGATAAACCTGCCGATCCGTCAGCCGGCGTCGGCGTGCAGGGGGATATTTCTATGGATGCCTCGCAACTATTGTCTGATGATACGGCATCACCCGCAAAAGCGCCGCAGGGTGATGTTTCCGTGCAGGGCAGTATCTCGACGGACGCTTCACAGGCCATGCCTGACATTCCTGGAACGCCGGGAGGGACTCCGCAGGATCCAGGGCAGCTTATGCCTGATAATTCAGGCGCACCGGAGCAAGGGGCAACAGGGCTCGAGGGAATGGACCAGATGCCCGGGGACACCGCAGCGCAGCCGCAGACAGTGACCGCGCAAAAACAGTCAAAACCCGCGCCTGCGGCAAAAAAAGTTCCCGCTCCCGTCAAACCGCCGCTGCCAAAATACAAAGCAGTTCCTTACACCAATGACCTGCGTATTATGGACGCAAAAACCGGCGAGCTGGGGCAGGTTGATACGCTGCACCGTTACATGGACTGGAGGGTCAAGGCATCCACTTCCATGGAAAAGAAAAAACACTTCCCGACGGACACCAACGATTTAAACGCGTATACGGCGTGGGTTGAGAATAAGGACGGTTACGGCGAAGGCGAGAGTTTAACCCTGTATATGGACCCGATCTATTTTTCGGCGATTGAGGAAGGCGGAGTTGACTCCGTGAAATGCACGGGGCTTAAGATCATTAACGGATATAATAAGTCACACGAAGACTGGTTCAATAATTCCAGGGTTAAAATAATGAAAATATACCAAAATAACAAACCTTTCTGCCTGATAGAACTTTATGATTCCACAAACTGGCAGGATATAAAATTTAAAAAGCCGATGATGATAAAACCCGGCGACACGATAAAGGCTAAAATTGTCGAGGTTTTTGAAGGGTACAAATACGCAAACGCGGCTATAACCGAGTTCCTGCTTGTAGGAAAACCGGGCGGCAGTGTCATAGGTTATGACCAGATGAACGGAAAGTCCATGACTAACGTAAGGAACGGCGGGATGTATTTCAAATAATACGCCTGATAAAATATCAAAGGGCGGTGCTATGCGCCGCCCTTTTTTAATTGAGGTGTTTTGTGGGTCTTAGAAAAGCAGCCTGTATAATGCTCGCCTTGGTGATCATTTCCGCGCCGCTTACAGCAGCCGATACGACCGAAAGCTGGATGGGCGCGGATTCAGGGGCGCAGGACTTATATAAACCGACTGTAAAAAATGAGGACATGTCATTTCTGCAGCCCATAGAAATGTGCGGTATGGCAGCGGGGATCTATCTCGCATGCAGGTCCGGTATAATGAGCAACTCTATGGCCGTATACAAAACAAAAACGGATATATGGTCGACTGTAAGTAATACCGGGATTGTGGCATTGACCGTATTCGCCGGGGCGTTAATAGGCGGGGTGGCAACCGCCACGGCTTTCGGGCCCATGGACCCGGATTTTGAGACCATAAAGGAACTGAATTTATCCGGCGGTGCAAGGACAACCATGGTTATTTCAGGCGCGCTTTTGATGGGCGCAGGCGGTTATATGGGATACAGGGTGGGCGGGCAATCCCCCGGTAAATACGGTGAAGCAATACTAATAGGTTCGCTTGCGGGCGCCATTGTGGGGTCATATTTGGGGGAACTCCTCGGCAAACTTATGTTTGGGGAACAGAAGAAAATAAAATAATGCGGCCGCAGTGTATAGATGTAGAGACTGTTGGAAAAGCCAGCAAAGGGCGGGCAGCATGATATGCTGCCCCTACAAGTGCAGGCAGATATTTGTAGGGGTCGAATATTATTCGACCCCTAACGATGGCTTTTAGGGGTTTTCCGACAGTATCATAAATAAAACAATCCGGGTGTTGGCTGGATAAAAATCAAGGTGAAAAAATGGGAATCGAAGAAAAAATAATATACGAAGACGACGATTATGTGGTTGTAAACAAGGACTCAGGTATGCTCGCGATACCCGACAGGTATAACAAGGACCTGCCGAACCTGTATGACATGCTGACCGAAAAATACGGCAAGATTTTCATAGTGCACAGGCTCGACAAGGACACCAGCGGCGCCATAATATTCGCTAAAAATCCTGAAGCGCACAGGGACTTGAGCATAAAGTGGGAAGAAGGCGGGGTATCAAAAACATATTACGCGCTGGTAACCGGAAGGTTTGATGAGGCGCAGGGCAACATAAACCTGCCGATAGGACCCTTAAAAAAGAAAAAAGGCGTAATGGTCGTAGATAAGCGCAACGGCAAGGAAGCTTTTACCAGCTACAAGGTGCTTGAAAAATACAGGGAATACACGTATCTGGAAGTTACCCCCAAGACCGGCCGCACCCACCAGATCAGGGTGCACCTGGCCGCGATAGGCCACCCGCTCGTGGTCGATCCGCTGTACAACAGGAAAGAGGCAATACTTAACCTGGGAAAAAGGGAAGAAAAAATAGAACCGCAGAATTTCAAGACAAAAAAGAAGCAGGAAATAAAGCCAAAAATATCGAAGGAAATGCTTGAAAAGATCAGGAAGCAGGCCGAAGAAAAAAGCAAGGCCGCGCCGATCATAGGCCGTTTGCCTCTGCACGCGGGCAAGATAAGGTTCATGCACTACAGGACGAACGAGTTCGTGGAAATAGAGGCGCCGATGCCCAAAGACATGAGGACGACGCTGGATGTGCTGAGCCTGCAGAGTTTCTTTATGAACAAGGAAAAAAAGACGCTGTAATGTCGATCTTACATGCGGCGTAGGGGTGACGCGCTGCGTCACCCGAACGTGGGCATTTGAAACCGGGTTTGAAAGACGGCTTAGAGGCCGACGCGCGGCGAAAATTCGGGAACGGCTCTGAAACTACGCTTGTCTTCTACTCTACTGACCCCGGACCGCCCCTTGTTATCGCGGCAGCGCACAAACAAATTGAAACGGCATTATTACACACGTATGTAAAAATGTCTTGACTAATTTACATAGCTGATGAAGCCGCCAGGTTTGAAAACTTCACTGCGCTCGAACTGCTTGCCCGTGTGGACCTGTGGAATGACGCGGGAAGCGGCAAATACGCCCTTAATTTCGTACGCAACAGGGACGGTAAAGAAACCGATTTTCTTATCACAAAAAACAATGTCCCGTATTTGTTGGTTGAGGCCAAACTGAATGAAACAAAGATAGATCCGCATCACATCACAAATTCTGAAAAGCTTGGTAAAATACCGTTTGTTCAGGTTACGGCAAAAGAAAATGCATATAGAAAAGAAAGTAATTTAACCTGGGCGGTATCTGCTTCAAGGTTTTTTGGCTGATAAATATGAGAGGTTAGGGGTAAACCTTAAAGCGGTAGATAGCCCCCGTCGGAACTGCAGGGATTGGCTCTGAATTTGCGTAATCCCGTGTTTTTACCATCAACAATTTGCTCAGTCAACTGAGCAAATTGTTGACAAGAAATTAAAGCAGCACCACTTTCATCAATAATTTAATTGACAAAACATAACTTATAATATATTATATGTTTATAAAATAAATTATAAGTACGCATAATAAATTATAAGGCGGTAAAAATGACCAATAAAAACCCTTTACTTGAGGGCACAAACAGTCTGAAAGTCCTGTCGTATATTTCCGGTCGTCCCGGGGAGGGCATCCTGGCCAAGGAAATAGAATCCGCCACCGGCATAAGCACCATGGGGGTATACCTGGCGCTTAAAGAGTTTGAAGCCGTTTCGTATGTGACGGCGGACAAAAAAGGGAAATCCTTCACTTACAGGCTTAACCACAAAAATCCGCAGATAAAACAATTCAAAGCACTTAAAAATGTCATAGACATCGGGCCTCTTGTTGAAAAGCTGAAGGAATACTCCGAAAAAATCATCCTGTTCGGCAGCGCGGCAAGGGGTGAAGACGGCTTTGACAGTGATTATGACCTTTTCATAGCAACGGAAGAAAAGGAAAGCGTCCTGGAAGTCCTCGGGAAATTCAAAAGCAGACGAAAAATACAGGCAAAGGCTGCGGGGGCCGTGGAATTGGCCGATATAAAAAAGAATGACGCTGTATTTTATAATGAGGTGATGCGGGGAATAACGCTCTGGGAAAGTGAAAAATGAATTTTGACTACAAGGAATGCGTTGAAAAAGGCAAAATAAAAGAGTATTCAAGAGGACAAGAGCTCGCGCCTAAAGAATTAAAAGAGGGCGAAGAAGACTATATGACAGCTGATGATAGTTTTAAAGATGAAAAATTCAAATTATAAGTGCCATGAGTGTGCGGAGGATCTCGACAGAAAAGTGGAGGAATGTCTGTTTTAGATTTGGATTTTGGGTAGGGAATAAATTATAAAAGCTATAAGCAAGTTGACCCCAGACCACACCAGACCACACTAAATTTGTGTTATCGGGTAAACATAAGATGATTGAAAACAATTTCAAGATTTAAACTGCTTGCAAATTTTGGGGTGCAAAACATATTGGAAAGATGTATAATATACTCGTGACCTTATAGGATCAACAACTAAAACACCTGGAGCTGATAATGACTGGCATGGGAAAATCTTTGATTAACGGCACATGTTTTACCTGTTTGAAACTGTTATTAAGGCAAATTTAAATGGCAGACATACCGATTAATGAGGTGAAAATTCTTTTAGCAAAGTCAAGCGGAAGATGCGCATACACTGGATGCGGAAAAAATTTGATAACTATCAGCGAACATGGCGCAGAACCAGTATTTAGCGGAGAGATAGCGCATATAATTTCCGCAAAACATAAAGGACCGCGGGGAAATTCTCAAACCCAGTGCGCAAACAAAAACTCACATAAAAACTTGATTCTATTTTGTGGAGAACACCATTTTTTGGTTGATTCAAGACCCGACATTTATACTGAAGAAATACTTTTGCAAATGAAAAAGAAGCACGAAAACAGATTTATTAAATGGATTGAAACTATTTCCCTATTGCGCCCGGAAACCGATGCTTTGGAAAAATCACCAATAACAGCGCCGATTAAAAACAAGCTTGATAAAGCTAAAGAACTCGTTGGCACGGGAAATTTTACGGGCGCGATTGCAATCCTTGAGGGCGCTCTCTGTGACTCGGATATCTCAAATAGTGTTGAAGCAAAAATTAAAGTCAGGTCTGCACTTGCTTATGCGCTTTATCAAAAACATGATGAGTTTGAAAGGCCGGAAAAATTGTTTCGCGAAGCGCTTTCTTTAACGTCCATAAGCGACATTAAAGAAAGAACTAAAATAGTTAATGATCTTGGAGATTTACTCGTTTTTTCCGGAAAATTGGATGAAGCGCAGTCGGTGCTTTACTTGGCTCTTGAATCTTCAAGAGGCATCAATGATTCCGAGGAACTGGTATCTGTGCTTATTTCGATTAGTATTCTTGAGCGAATTTTGGGTAAGCATGATAGCGGTATTGAAAGGTTGAATGAAGCTTTGAAATTACTATTTCAAAATAACCTTATCGCGGAAAGTAAAGATAAAAAACATAACGATATAAATATAGCAGTTTGTTACGTTAATTTGGCCCAAATATATCAGGAGACTGGGGATATACAAGAAGTTTTGGTGTTATTCGAAAAAGCCGAGAAACTATATAATGATTCAGATGAAAAATTTGATATAGCAAAAATCTCTTTGTTACGCGGTAAGACGTATTGTCTAAATGCAGATTGGCAAAAAGCGTTTGATTCTTACAAGCTAGCCTTGAAAATATTCGAAAATATCAAAAACTATGAATGGATCGCGAGGTCTTACGAAAGGATTGCTCGCTTATTTAGTAAACATGACAAAATTGAAGAGGCGTTTGCCACGATGCTGCGAGCTGTGGAAAATATAAAAAAATCTGATAACCCGAGCGAACAAGTTGACTATATTCTATATGAAGCAGATCTTCTTCGTCTGCTGAAAATCAAGAAAGCAAAAAATGATATAAATCAAAAAATTTCTCGATTAAAAATCGGCATACCCGACAATGAGTTGGATAAATTTTATCTAAAAATCTCAGAGGAATTAAAGAATGTAGACGAAGCAATTCTTGAAGCTATTGCTGAAGATGAGCAAATAAATATGTTGCTGAACCAAGCGAAGGATCTTGTAGAAAAAAATGATTTGAGTGAACACTCAATTGCAATAATTGTGGAAGAATCCGAGAAATTCACTTTGCAAGGCGATGAAGAGAAAAGGCGTTCTTTACTGGTTGGAGCAATTGTTTTAATTCAAAAACAATTGCAAAAATCTGTTTTTCCGAAAAGCCGGGCTCGTTTTATGGAAACCGTAGGAAATCTGTATATGAAAATTGGAGATAATTCCGAAGCGCTGAAATGGGTGAATTTGGCGGGAGATATATATGAAAAGACAGGAAATGTTTACGGTTTGGCCAAATATCATGGACTACGAGCTAATTTTTTTAGATTGCAAGGCCTTTTGAACGAGGCTATTTTAGAATACCGTCAATCTTTGACTTTGCTTGATGGACGAAGTTTTAATGATCTTATTGTCGAAATGAAAATTAATTTAGCATCAGTCCTATGGAAAAATGGCGAATTTATTGAAGCCAAATCGCTTCTTGATGAATCTGAACGTGTTTGTAAACAGTATCGTTTGGATGACTATGTCCCGGTTATTGGAAGAAACCGTAACGCGATTAATAAGGAAATTGCCGCGGCTCAAGCCCCAGCACATACACTTGCTGATTTGTTGTTAAGTCTCGAACAATTGATAAGTTATAATCCTGAATACGCGATGACATATTTGATGTTTTGGTATTTTTCTTGGCAAACAGAATTATTGGCTTTGGTGCGTTCCGGTTCTAACTTGTCTTTCATGGCAATAACGGATAATGTCGAAACTTTTTTGCAATTTTCTAAAAAATACAGGCGGATAGCAGATCATTTTCTCATGTCAACATCTACACCTTATGATGTCGAAGTGAAAATTAAATATTTTCCAATACCTGCAAACTGGTTATTTCCAAAGACATTCCCGTTTATTTTTAGAAAAATAGATAAAGCAATCGACGGAGAGGCGATAAGAAATAATGTCCATAATGACGATTCCAAAATTTTGCGGGGAATTAAGATGTCTGGACCGGCGGACGTTTTGCCAAAATATATTTTGGTTGATTCGAAGACGAATAAGAAAGGCGAAGGGACAATGTTTGACATTTATGGCTCCTGTATTCCAAAGGAAGCAATTGATTTGATGATAAATAAATCGACGAACGAATTGATCGATTTACGTACGATATGGTTCCCGACAAGTCGTTCCGTTTCAAAAGACCCATTTTTAACCGATCTAGTCATAGGCTATGAACGGGGTGTTGTTCCGTTATTTTTTAATCAACTCCCGACTTCGGATTCTGTCATCGATGTTGGAAGCGTTAAAATACCAATCCAAAATTCATTTTTGCAGAATGACAATTCGAAATTGTTCTTGAAATGGAGGAATAAAATAACGGAAATAAACAGCATGGTTAAAAAAGAAGCCCAAGCCGCTTTGATTGAACTGTCTGGAATGTTCATCCAAAACATTGAAAACACGGAAACAATTTTTTCTGCACTTGAAATTCATTTATTTGAATTTGAGAAAGATGCCAAACGTGTTATTGAGATTGTGATCCTTGTGTTGGACACTAACTTGTCAGACAAATCGGCCTAAGTTAGATGTAGGTCTGTAGAGAGTTGTTTTGCCGTTTGGTTTTGTTATAGGCAACGCCAGTAAAAAAAGCACATTTTTGTAGAGTGGCAAAGCTTACACGCTAAAGTGGATCCACCGTGACGGTATAATTTATTGCATGAGGGCATGGATGTATAAATAAGCAACCTCGTGGGAAACACGGGAGTAATTGGATGAGATGAAATTAAACCTTGGGAAAAGATTGTCAACTCTCAAGTAAAGGACTGAGATTAGTTCCTGTGGTTTTCCCAGCTCGGCCCCCGCCCACGCCAGCCCAGCCCGAATCCCAGGCGGCGGCAACGCAGGGGAAAAAGAGGAAGACGGGACGGGGGAATTGACAACAGCGATATCGCAAATATAGGGACTGTCCCTAAATTTGCTTTCGCGCGTAAGGCGTGTTCGTGAGGTTCATCCGCAGGCGTGGCATCAAGCGCGGTGAAAAAGAAGAACGTTTCTCGATAACGCAAATATAGGGACTTGCTTGCACGCCAAAGCAGAACTAATGCGACGGCGTGCCCCTAAATTTGCGTTATCAATCGCTATCGGAAAGCCGTATGAGGGAAAACCTCAAGTACGGTTTGATGAGAGGATGCAGGAAATAGTGCAACTGTTGTGGGATGAATCAGCCGCGTGCTGCTAAAGTCCGGGAACAGCCCTGAAACTGCGGTTGTGTTATACGCTACTGGCACTGGTTCTTTTCGCATAGAAATTAGGAGGAAAAAATGATAGAAATTTTAGAAAATGAAAAATTCAAGACCAAATTTGTTGATGCTATGGCAAGTTTTAACCAGTATTATTGGGCAGTCGCTTGGGCTGGAAAGAACTTTGATGTTTCGGAATTGTTATTTAAAAATCAAAATAAAATGAAGAAAATTGCTGTGGGTCTTCATTTTTATCAAACACATCCGTATTTTATCAAGAGGGCGATTCAATTAAATGAAGTTAAGTTTATTAAACAACCGGAAGGAACATTTCATACTAAAACATATTTATTTTTAAATGATGAAAAAAATTGGGTGGCCTTTATCGGCAGCGCAAACTTTACAAAATCGGCATTTACTGAAAACACCGAAACAATGATTATGATTACTTCTGAAAGCAACATCGTGTTTGATTCCATAATGGAAGTCGTCAATCAAAGTTGGGAAAAAGCAAAGAGCTTTACAAGGACTGAGTTTAGCCGGTATAAAAAGATATGGGCTGAAAAAAACAAATACACAAGAAAACTAATGGAACCATTTGTAAAATCGAAAAAGGATATTAAAGAGGCACCGGTAAAAGATATGTCATGGAATGAGTTTATAGAAGGAGTAAAAGAAGATAAACACGGGTATAAAAACCGCATAGATATGATGAATAAAGTGCAAGAGTACTTTAAAAAAACGCAGGACTTTGGATTAATGGACAAAAAGATTAAAAGGCAAATTGCCGGGTTTGCCGGGATAGAAGAAAAAGTCAACTGGGGCTGGTTCGGTAGCATGATGGGCGCTGGACTTTTTAAAAAGGCAATCAATGATAATGATCAAAATGTCCGAAATGCCATTAATGCAATTCCCTTTGAAGGTAAAGTGTCGTCGGAAAACTTTAAAGATTTTGTACTTAATTACAAAAAAACATTTAAGTCAGGGAGTTGGATGGCGACCGCAACGAGATTGCTTGCTACGAAACGACCTGATGTTTTTGTTTGTTTAGATAACAAAAATAAAAGATTACTTTCACAAAATTTTGCTATCAAGCAATCCGAAATGTCGTATGAACGTTATTGGGATGAAATTATCGGCAATATAGAAAAATCGAAATGGTGGAATGATTTAACTAAAAAAAATGAAGAGGAAGCAAAGGTCTATAAGTATCGAGCTGCTTTTTTAGATGCTCTTTATTACGAGGAATAGTATTAAATCGATTGAGCAGGCGGAAATAGGGCAACTGTTGTGGGATGAACCAGCCGCGTGCGGCTAAAGTCCGGGAACAGCCCTAAAACTGCGCCTGTGTTCTACTCTACTGATGCTTTATTTTTCGAATCTGAGATAAATGCTTGGCACTCGGTTCGACACTCGGTTCGATTAAATTCTGCTTGGTACAATGTCTGATATTTTGTTATAATGATTGAATTGCAAATGAAATGTTGAAGGAGAAAAAATGCCAATTGAACAAGCAAAAATAATGGTCAGCGCAAGAATATTACGTCATATTAGTAGAGGTATTTATCGGACACCGGCGGGAGCATTAAAAGAACTAATTAGCAATGCTCATGATGCAGGTGCATTAAATGTAACAATAAATTCCGGGTTTCCGTTATTTGAAAAAATTGTTATTACTGATGACGGCAAAGGGATGACTTTGGAAAAGTATAATGACATCATTAAGCACATAGGACTAAGTGATAAAACCGCCGGCGATTCTTTTAAAATGGAAGGAAAAGCAAATATTCATACTAGAAAAACAATTGGACATTATGGAATTGGATTATTAGCTATTGGCCAATTGTGTAAAAAAGTAAGAATTACAAGTAAAACGAAGGGTTCCGTTGATGGATTTGAGGCACTTATCGACTTTGACCAATTCGAAGTGGAAAAAATTGATGGTATTGAAAGATCTGTTATAAAAGATGAAGAGAAAATTGAAAGAAAAGACAAGGAAAATAAATCCAAAAAGGAAGAACAAATTCAAATTGGGGTGTGCGAACTTAAAAAAATAAAGTATGATGAAAAAATGAAAGACAAGCAATTTACTAAAATCGAACTAGAACAAACGCGGGACTTTGTTCAAAAAAAATTATCGGGACAAATGCTAGATGGGTATGTAGGTTTGACAAAGGAAAAAAAATACTGCGCGAACTTTCAGGAGTTGCTAAAATTATACAGAGAAAAAGAATCGGAAATTAAACATGGACAATACCCGTATGAAAAGTTAATTTGGGAGTTGGCGGTTTATTGTCCTGTTGGTTATCCAAAAATAGATATATTTAAGAAAGGCGACCTGAAACACTTTGATGAAATAGCTGAAGCGGTCGATTTTAAAGTTGTAATTGATGGACTTGAAATTACCAAACCATATGAGGATAGCTTCTTCAAAGATGAAAATGAAGAAATAAGAAAGATTTTTAAATGGAAAGAGGAAAAATATTTACAAAATAAAAAAATAAGTGGTTATTTGATCTTTAGAGGTAAAATAAGGCCTAAAAGTATGCAGGGCGTATTAGTCAGAGAAGGTGGTGTGGCCGTTGGTATGTATGATGTAAATTTTCTTGAATATCCTTTTCACGAAGGCCCTAAATTTGAACAAATAACTGGGGAAATTTTTGTTGAAGGGTTATCGGGTGCCCTTAATATCGACAGAAGTAGTTTCAATGAGACGGATGACACATATTTAGCGATGATAAAATGGATACATAATAAATTACATGATGAAGTTTTTTCTGTGATTAAAGCTGAAGGGCAACAAAAAAGAGAAAATATTGAAGTGCTATTTCAGAGTATTTTCAAAAAGTTTATTAAAGGTTCAAAATTTGATGGCAAAGTTCAATTTAAGAAACTAGCAGAAAGTAAAAAGTTATTTATGAGTGAAAAAGACCTGTTAATTATTAATACAAAAAATCGTTTAGGAAAACCGAATACAAAAAACTTAAACAAACTATTAGTCGCTTCGGCGTTAATATTAAATAAACTTGTTTCTGCAGACGATATGGAACAGATTTTAGAGAATTTGTTTGTTGCGGAAAGAGAGATGAAAAAATGAGTGATATTTCTGAAAAAATGAGAACCTGCCCGTTAAAACAACATATAAGGATGGAGTTGTGGGAAAAATACATACGAAAGATTAAGAATAACAATATTTCATATCTAACCCTCTACTGCCCAACCATGATGGATATTAAGTATTTTACAAAAGTTGGTCTAATTACGCACGAGGATAATACATACAAAGGCGTAGTTGGGATAACCAATAATTCGAAGGATTATGCGGCGGCAATAGCAAGCCTAAATGGTCGGATAGAGTTGCTTTTGGAGGGTACCGCAAATGATGTTATTAATTCAAGAGATGGGAAAATCACTAAACAAATTTTAAGTAAATTCCCATTTGATGCAATTAATCTGGACTATTGTGATTATATTTTTGGTTCAAGAGATACAGAGTTTTTATCTTCGGATTTGCTTGATTTTATTTCGATTATGCAAAAACAAAACGAGAGTAATTGTAAAGAATTCGTATTATTTTTAACAACGCGCTCTGATGTGAATGCTACTGGCGGTGGCTTTGCTAAATCTTTTAAAAGCTCTTTAAAACGAAGTATTAGTGACAATATAGAGAAGTATCCTGTTTTCAAACAGAAATTTATATCAAATTTCAACACTTCTGAGTTGAATGCCTTTGAAAGAGATAATTATGATTACTTCATCGCTGTGGGAATAATTAAACTATTATTAAAGGAATTGTTTACGCACGGATATACAATTAAAGACTGTAATGCCAATTGGTTGATTCGAAACGATGAATCTCCGTTGAGATCCCTTTTACACCTTGCTTTTCATATAAGTAGACCCAAAGCGACTGTAAAAAAATTAGTTTCGGACATTGGGAAAAGCGAATATGGCGGTGAGATAATATTGGATAGAATTAAAGCTGGGCACACGAATAAGTATACTGTAAAAAGTGATTTTGAGAGATTGAACTCTATGTATTCAGTTCTCATAGGTAGTTTTGGAACATTCGAAATAGACACACCTAAGCCAATTTGATTATGTCCAATTTTATAAAAAAGAAATTATCAGTTTTGAATAATAAGATAATTAACATCTCGGATAAATTTCCGATTTTATCATTTTTTACAGGTGGAGGTTTTTTGGATATTGGCTTTATTCAGGCCGGATTCAATGTTGTGTGGACAAATGAATCGAATCATGTTTTTGCAGATTTATATGAATATGGTATGAATAGCTGGCTTGAATCTAATAATTCAAAAAAAGTTCTTATAAGTGATCGACGTAGTATTGAAAAAATATATGTACCTGATATTATTGAAAAAGCATTTGTTAAAAAAAAACCGAAATTTTTTGGAGTTATTGGAGGACCGCCTTGTCCTGATTTTAGTGTAGGCGGCAAAAACAAAGGTTACAAAGGGAGTAATGGAAAACTTTCCAAAACATATATATCAAGAATATGTAAATTGAAGCCGACTTTTTTTGTTTTTGAAAATGTTCCCGGACTTTACGATACGAAAGATCATAGGAAATTTCTTAAGACTTTTGAGAAACGTTTGGAGAAAAATGGGTACTGTTTAGATATGAACATATTAAGTGCTTTAAGTTTGGGGTTGCCCCAAGATAGGGATCGATTTATATTGATTGGAATTAAAAAAGCGATTGCGAGAAAATTTAGTGGCGTGAACTTGAAAGTGACTGATAGAAAATGGTTTCCTTGGCCTGTTGATAAAAAGTTTACAGGTGCTAAAACTAAATACGAATGGCCCACTATTGCAAATGAGAGAAACAAAGTATTGAGACCAAAAAAAATCCCCAAAGAACTTACTGTGAAATATCATTTTGATAAAATATCCAATTTGGGACTAGATAATCAAAATGATACTTTTAAACCCAAATCAAAAAAATTTCAACAAATTAAAGAAGGCGATACGTATAGGAAATCATTCAAAAAACTGCATAGATTTAGGTATAGCCCGACTGTCTGTTATGGCAATAACGAGGTTCATTTACATCCCTGGTTGAAAAGGCGATTGAGTGTCAGGGAAGCAATGGTGTTACAAGGCATACCCAATACTTATTCCTTGCCTGAAAATGCAACATTAACGTCTAAATTCAAAGTTGTATCTAATGGTGTGCCTGTACCAGTTTCTAATGCTGTTGCACAACAAATTATAGGTTTCTTAAGCGGAAAATATTATATTAAACCTAAAACTAATGATGCCTGATTTTAGCTTAGCCCATAATTGACCCTGTTTAGTTTTTATATTTTTTATTGAGTCTTATTAAGTCGTGAACTATGAATAATTTTGTTATTGGTTGGGTGAAAACTGTGACTGATGTGTTTTCGAAAGCGAAACGATCTAAAGTTATGTCGTTGATTAGAGGCAAAGAAAATAAAGCCACTGAACTCGCATTAATTGGTTTGTTTAAAAACAGCCATATCACCGGCTGGAGACGTAATCAAAAGTTGTTTGGGAAGCCTGACTTCGTTTTCAAAAAGGAAGGGATTGCAGTTTTTGTTGATGGCTGCTTTTGGCATGGTTGTCCAATTCATGAAACAGTTCCAAAAACCAACATGTTGTTTTGGGTTAAAAAAATCAACACAAATAAGAAACGGGATAAAAAAGTGAATTTGTATTTGAGGAGGAATGGGTGGAAAGTCGTTAGAATTTGGCAGCATGAAATCAAAAAGCTGCATTCAAAAAAGCTGTTACAGAAAGCTTTAGGCCTGCATTAATCCCGGCGAAAATATGATTTGACAATCATTTTGCTCTGGTATAAAATTGGTACATTATATTACCCAGGGAGCTAAAATGAAAAAACAAGTTCATATCAGGTTGGATCAGGAAACATTGAAATCCATCAAAAGGAAATTGAAAAATTCCAAACAAACCCTTCAGGATTATATTCTAAAAGCCATACGCAATCAGGAGCATGATACTGTACGGGAAGATGCCATAGGGGAAACATCAAGGTTCAAGTTTATCGACCTTTTCGCGGGTATTGGCGGGATCAGGATGGCATTTGAGAATACCGGGGGGAAGTGTGTGTTTTCCTCGGAATACGACAAATACTGCCAGGCAACCTACTGGGCGAACTTTCATGATGTGCCCAAAGGGGATATAAAAAAAATCGATGAAAAAACCATACCGGATCACGACATCCTGACCGGCGGATTTCCATGCCAGCCGTTTTCCATTGCGGGGGTTTCAAAAAAGAACGCTCTTGGCAAGGCACACGGGTTTCTTGACAAGACACAGGGCACGCTGTTTTTTGACATTGTCCGTATTATAAATGAGAAACGGCCAAAAGCATTTATGTTGGAAAATGTAAAGAATCTCATGAGCCATGACCAAGGCAAGACCTTTAAAGTCATCATAGAAGCGTTGGAAAAGCTTGAATACAAGGTTTATACAAAGGTGCTTGACGGCAAGTACTATGTACCCCAGCACAGGGAACGCACGCTTATAGTGGGAATGGACAGGAAAATATACGGGGATAAAGAGTTGTTTGCGTTTCCCGAGCCGGCGAAAACCCCGAAGAAGTTCCATACAATTCTTGAAGAACAGATTCCCGAAAAATACACACTTACGGACAAACTCTGGAATTACCTGCAGAAATACGCGGAAAAACACAGACTGAAAGGGAACGGGTTCGGATTCGGTATGGTTGATCTTAACGGGGTAAGCAGGACTTTAAGCGCAAGATATTATAAGGATGGCTCCGAAATACTTATCCCCCAGAAGGGAAAAAATCCGCGCAGACTGACACCGCGTGAGTGCGCCAGATTGCAGGGGTTTCCGGACAGTTTTAAAATCGTTGTTTCCGACTGCCAGGCTTACAGGCAGTTCGGTAATTCCGTTGTACGGCCGCTTATGGAGGCGGTTGCGGGAAAACTTGTGGAAGCCATGGGAATAAAAGAAAAGGAAAAAAAATATGCATAAGGATAACCTTGTAAATCAGGCGGTGGAAGCGTGCAAACAAAGCAGGGTTTGTTTCTGTAAATTCATATCCGCCAATGATTCGGGTGAGACAGGCGGGCATCAGTGCGGGATTTACATTCCCAAAAATTCCATAAAACTGATTTTTGACAGGGAGTATCAAAAGGGCTCCAATAAAGACAGGAAAGCCACAATAAGATGGCAGGGTGAATCCGGATTTGAAACCGAAAGCAGGTTCATATATTACGGTACTGGGACAAGGAATGAATACAGAATCACAAGGTTCGGCAAGGGCTTTGAATTACTGGATGAAAACAGTACAGGCAATCTTTTGGTTCTCGCAAAGATGGCGGAAGACCATTACGAAGGGTATATGTTTGAAAGGGATTCCGACATTGAAGACTTTCTGTCGGCATTCGCCATGTCGCCGACGGATACAAACAGCCTGATCAATGTTACCAACAAAATCACCGGTGTGGACGATAGAATCCGGTTGTTTGATGAATTCATAAAAGCCTCGGGTAAATCATTTCCTTCGACCAAAGAAATAGCCGGCGAAGCAAGAAGAATAGTCGAGATAACCGGCAAAACAAGCAATGCGTTATTAGCGGTTAAAGACCCCGATATAGTCCTGCAGGAATGGCTTGACGCGGAATACACCCTGTTCAAGACCATGGAAAACAACCATTATGCATCATATCTGTTAAAACCGTTCGAGTCCGTCGAGGTTCTGATTGAAGTGGCGAATGAAATGCTCAACAGGAGAAAAAGCAGGGCAGGCAAGTCGCTTGAGCATCATCTGTGCCGCATCTTTGATTACAACGGATTAAAATATGACCGCGAGCCAAGAACCGAAAAAAAGAAAAAGCCGGATTTTATTTTCCCGGGAATAAAGTATTATTTTGAGGACAAGTACAGCAAAAATCTCGTATTCCTTGCGTCAAAGACAACCTGCAAAGATAGATGGAGACAGATTTTGAACGAAGCGGACAGGATAAAAACAAAACACCTGTTCACCCTGCAACAGGGAATCTCGGGAAACCAACTGGAAGAAATGGAAGATGAAAATGTGGTTCTGGTATGCCCCGGACAGTATATAAATTCATTCCCGAAATTATACAGGGATAAAATACTTTCCCTCCAAAAATTTGTCAGTACGACGAAAATAAAGACAAATATCCGCGGTTAACAGGAAATATGATATAACAAGCACTACATATAATGTGTCAAATTTATTTAAGGAGCAGGTCAAATGACCAGAATTGTACTGACATTTCTTATGAGTTTCGTAATCATCCCGTTTTTATCCGCCGGCCCGCTAAAAATCCGCAATTTTAACGAAGCGTCGCAATCCATGATGAAATACGACTCTATCGCCATAATATGGGAATACATGGACGATGGCCTGAAAAAAAGCACTGTCGGCAATTTAAAGGACAAATGGTCCAAGATGAACCCGGACGACAAATCCCGCTTTGTCGACGACATCAAGGACTGGTGGCAGGGTTTAAAGCCCGCTGAGAAGGAAAAGGCCATAAAGAACACAAAGTCAAAATGGGATTCCCTTACAGAGGACCAAAAGAACGCCGTTGTTTCGAATGTCAAGACTTGGTGGATGGGGATATCCGACAATGAGCGGCGGGAACTTATATTCAGGCTGCAATCCAAGTGGCAGGATTTCTCCGAAACGGACAGGCAGGCAGTGCTTGACGGACTTGAAATGTGGTGGGAACAGCTGAACTACTCGCAGAAGGAAAAAGCCATAGAACGCGCGAAATACTGGTGGCTGGCGCTTAGCTTTGACGTGCAGGAAAACCTCATCATGAGCGCGGGGCAGAACTATAAGGCGATACCGGACTCGCAGAAAGACAAGATAAGGGATAAAGCAACCAAGTGGTGGAACAACCTGACGGTGGAGGAAAAAGAGCAGCTGATCGCCAAGATAAAGGCGCGGCTTGATAAAGTTGGGGCGAAAACAAATTCAAAGGCTCGAGAAAGTAGATAGTTGAAGGGTGTTGGATAAGGTCAAAGAGACTGTCGGAAAAGCCCGCAAGGGGCGGGCAGCATGATATGCTGCCCCTACAAGTGCAGGCAGGTATAAGTGCAAAGGCATGAGATAGGTGAAAGGTGAACAGGTGAAGGGAATTGGATGAGGTCAAAGGCATGAGATAGGTGAAAGGTGAACAGGTGAAGGGTATTGGATGCTCTTATTATAGAAGAACACAGAACACAGAACAAAGAACAAAAATACTTAAAAAAAAAACCGGGGTGGAGATTGGGTAAATGCGTTATTTTTTCTGTTCCGGCAACCGGGCATGTGAATCCTTCGCTTGCGCTTGTGGAAGAACTGGTAAAGCTCGGGGAGAAGGTCATATATTACAATTCCTCCAAGTTTAAGGACGTTATAACCTCCACCGGTGCTGAGTTCAGGGACTGTTCTACTGATTTGGATGCGCTGGTGGACAGCTCGGGGATGCAGTTCGGAAAAAACATGATCGGCGTGGCTTATGTGGTGCTGAAATCCGGGATTGAGATAGCAGGCAAGGTCATGGATGATATCAGGGAGGAAAAACCCGACTATATAATCCGCGATATAATATCCTCGCACGGGAAGATAATTTCAAAGGCTCTGAAAATACCCCTCATTACGTTTTCTCCCGTTTTTGCTTTTGAGGACAAAAAGCTGCCTCCAAAAGCGCCTTTGTTTTTTATTTTGAAAACTTTTGGCATGGTAATAACCGGGTTCTTAAACCTCCTTGCGTGCTTTGCGCTGGCAGGCAGGGCCGCGAAAAGATACGGGTTCAAAAGGAAGGAACTTTTATACGCTTATAATGATTTTAGCGGACTGAACATCATCTCAACCACCAGGGAGTTCCAGTACTATCCCGAACTATTCCCTGAAAGTAGGTTCAAATTTTGTGGGCCTATGTTCTATCAGGGCAGGGAAAAGGCAGATTTTGATTTTAAGACGCTTCCCAGCGATAAAATTATTTATATTTCGCTTGGGACGGTATATAATAAGGACATTGATTTTTACAGGAACTGTTTTAAAGCTTTTTCTGGGACGGATTATTCGGTTATAATGTCGGACCCGGCTTGTATTGCGCCTCTTAAGGAAAAACCGGAAAATTTTGTGATAAGGCAATATGTACCGCAGTTACAGGTGCTTCAAAGGGCAAAACTTTTTATAACCCACTCGGGCATGAACAGCATGCACGAGTCCCTGTATTACGGCGTACCTGTAATATCGGTGCCGCAGGCTGCGGACCAGTTCCTCATAGGGAAAAGAGCGGCGGCGCTCGGAGCGGGAATATATATGGAAAAGCCTACAGCTGACAGGCTCAGGAAAGCCGCGGATAAAATATTTGGAGACCCCAAATACGCCGCGGCTGCAGCAAAACTGGGCAAAGGATTCAGGGAAGCAGGCGGGGCAAAGGCCGCAGCGGAAGATGTAATACAATATATGCGCAAAATGGATCAAGGGCTCGAGAGAGTAGAAAGTAGAGAGTAGAAGGATATTGGTTGCTCTCATTATAATAGGGCAAGGCAGTATTGGCGGAATTTTTCAATTGTTTTATTTGAATCGTGGGCGTAGAGAGGCTGCTTGCTGCCTCTCTGACGCGGGTTTTACAAACGCGGGACCGTTTTAAAGAGCCAAGGTGAGAGGCAGCAAGCAGCCTCTCTACGAAGTCAAGCAGTTTTACATACACGGGACCGTTTTAAAGAGCCAAGGTGAGAGGGGGCAAGCCCCCTCTCTACGAAGTCCAGCAGAATACCGGCAGTATAACAGCAGTATAATTCTGAACATTAAGGAGTACCATGTTCCTGCCAACTACGCATGACGAAATGAAAAAGCTCGGATGGGATAAGTGCGATGTTATACTTGTCACCGGGGATGCTTACATAGACAGCCCTTACATCGGGGTGGCTGTGATTGGGCGCGTTTTGACTGATGCTGGTTATAAGGTCGGCATAATCGCTCAGCCTTTACTTGGACAAACGCAAAGCTCTGAGGCGGAACAACCGGTGGATTTTGTAAATGACATTCAGCGTCTCGGCGAACCCCGTTTGTTCTGGGGTGTTACCGGCGGGTGCGTGGATTCCATGGTTGCGAACTATACCGCTACAAAAAAGCCGCGGCGCAGCGATGATTTTACTCCCGGCGGTATGAATATACGCAGGCCCAACAGGGCCGTGGTAATATATTCAAACCTTATACGGCAGTACTTTAAAAATACCGTTCCTATTGTTTTGGGCGGCATAGAGGCGTCTTTAAGGCGCTTGGCGCATTTTGATTATTGGACCGAGGGCATACGTAAATCAATACTTTTCGATGCAAAGGCTGATTATATGGTATACGGAATGGGAGAAAAGGCGATAGTAGAGCTGGCTGACGAACTGAAAATCCAGAGCCTTGAACCCAAAGACGATCCGGGAAATACAAAACAAACGCAAACGGATATTAAAGGCATTTGTTACATTTCCAAAACCCCGGTTGAAGGTTATATAGAACTCCCGGCATATGATGAAGTTATCAGGGATAAACAGGAATTTCTGGAGTCCTTTAAGATATTTTACGACAACAACGACCCCGGGACCTCAAAAGGTTTGATGCAAAAACAGGACACGCGTTACCTTATACAAAATCCTCCGGCTGAACTTTTAAGCACTCAGGAACTGGATCATGTATATGAACTTCCATTTGAATATGACGCGCATCCATACTACTCAAACCAGGGGAACATAAAAGCCCTGGAAACGATACGTTTCTCGATAAATTCCCACAGGGGGTGTTTCGGCGAATGTAATTTCTGCGCCATCACCACCCATCAGGGCAGGATAGTGACCAGCAGGAGTATGAAGTCGGTGCTGGAGGAGGCGCAGAAAATCACGCAGCTTCCGGGATTTAAGGGATATATTTACGATGTTGGCGGGCCTACCGCGAACATGTACGCTATGGGATGCACGCAGTTAAAGAATTCCCACTGCAAAACAAAACAGTGTATATTCCCCGGGGTATGCCCCAGCCTGCATAACAGCCACAGGGAACAGCTGGAACTTTTCAAACGCTTAAGGCAGGTTGAGGGGATAAAAAAGATATTTATAGGTTCGGGCCTGCGCTACGACATGATAGTTGCCGACAAAAAATACGGGGACGAATACCTGGAAACGGTCATAGAGCACCACATATCAGGACAGATAAAACTCGCGCCCGAGCATTCGCAGCCAAGGGTGCTTGAGCTCATGGGAAAGCCTAAAATAGAAACATTGAAGGCGTTCGTGGACAAGTATTATATTATTAATAAGGAAAAGGGTAAGAGCCAGTTCCTTACCTATTATATAATAGCCGCGCACCCGGGCTGTACGGACCTGGATATGAAGGAACTGAAGGAATATTTAAACAGGGAACTAAAGGCAAATCCCGAACAGGTGCAGGTTTTTACCCCCACGCCCGGAACATGGAGCGGGGTCATGTATTATACTGAAACTGACCCTTTTACGGGGGAACATGTGTTTGTGGAAAAGGAGTTTAAAGGTAAGGAAAGGCAGAAGGAAATCCTGACCGGGGAAAACCGCGGGGATCGCGGGCCCATGGCCCATGACCCAAGGTCCGGCTCCCGCCGGCCTATGCCGGACAAGGCAAATAGAGCAAATAAAAAGAATTCGGCCGGGTATGATTCAGGGCAAAAGGCTAATTGGAAGAACAAAGGGCGCGGTAATTTTTAAAGCCCGTGTTTTAACGAAAAAGGTTTGAATATTATTGACAATATATTTGATTGTGTTAAAATCTTCACGTTGAAGAGTCCCATACACAACTTATTATTAACCGGAGGTTTTTTATGCGTAAAAAGTTATTTGCTGTAATTGTACTGTTCCTGTTTGCCCCTGTAATGTTCGCGGTGGGTTTGGATGGCAAGTTTGGCTTAGAACTGCGCGGCGGATACGCCGTGATCAATCCCGCGGTGTTAAATACAAATCTTTTGGGCGTATTTTATCAGGGGTATCCGGGCGTATATACCGTCAGCAGTTATTCTTCCGTGGATGTCAGCGGGACAAAACTCGGGGCCATGGCGCTTGGAGACGGAAGCCTTCAGTTCTTTGTGACGCCTAATATTGCTTTATCCTTAAAATCGGATTTTTTGTCCGTGGAAAGCACTGACACGGTTCAGTTAAGCGGTGTGGATCAGGTATTTTCCCATATTGCGCTGAACGTGCTTTATGTAGGCGTTGGTGGAAGATATTATATAGGAATAGACGGAGCAAAAGGTTTCTTTCCTTATATAGGCGCTGACGCGGGTATATTTTTGCATATGGACAGTTTTTGGGAAACAGGGGTTGCGGTGACTTCGACGGTCCCGCTTTATACTAATCCCAATGACCCCAATATGTATTCGTTGATCGATTTTAAGGATTCTTTTTTCGGGGCCAATATAGAAGTCGGAGCGCAATATATGTTCACTAAAACTGTCGGTGTGAGCCTGGGAGTGGGATACAGGATAGCGAGTTCCCCCGTGGCGGTTTCTGGAACAACCGTAGGGGTATTTAACAAAGCCGGATTTAACCTGACGGCAATTGACTTATCAGGGATATATGTTTCAGCAGGGCTTAACTTCTGCCTTGGCGGGAGCGGTTCAGGCGCGGGAGCAGCGGGAACTGCGACAGAAGGCACGGCAGCTTCTACGGGGACGGCCGCGAAATATGAGCAGGCCGGGGATTCTTTCTTCACGGCCAATGATTATGCCAAAGCCATTCAATACTATGGCGGAGCACTCAGGCTTGACAAGGGAAATAACGGATTATACAAGAAAATCGGAAAATGCTATTATTATATGAAGGACATGGTAAAGGCAAAACAGTACCTGGGTTATTACCTGAAGTTGAACCCAGGCGATGAAGAGACAAAAAAATGGATGGGAATGTAAGTTAAGCGGCAAATATCAAAGGCCCGGTGGAATACACCGGGCCTTTTTTTTTGTTGGCTGTTTGCTTTGAGGAGCTTGAGCGACGAAAAGCTTACAGCCAACAATCCCCGGTCAAGTCCTCACCTATTGGCGAGGACGAGCGGGATATTATAATAAGGTCAAAGGCGCGAGAGAGTAGAAAGTAGAGAGTAGAAGGGTGTGGGTTGCTCTCATAATAATAATGCTGTCGGAAAAGCCCGCAAGGGGCGGGCAGCATGATATGCTGCCCCTACAAATGCAGGCAGATATTTGTAGGGGCCGAATACGAAGTCCGGCAACATACAAAGTGTGTTGACAGGATTATTCGGCCCACAACGATGGTTTGTATTATAATAAGACAATAACACAGTACGGCTAAAGCGCCAAATCGCAACGATTGTATATATGAAGCGTTATATTGACAGCGTCTTTATCATAATGGAGGTTTAATGTGGAAAAAATCATTCTTGTTCTTGCCGCATTATTTTTTGCCGTTCCAGTCTTTGCGGTGTCTGCCGACGACGAGATCAAAGTAGACCAGCTTGGATACCGTATTTTGGACAATAAATACGCTGTTATCGCTGTTGATAAGGCAGAGTACTTCAGGGTCATGCGTTTGTCCGATAATAAGGAAATGTTCACGGGAGCCCTGGCAAACCCTGTCCGCGATGAAGATTCAGGGGATACTTGTTTCATAGCTGATTTCACGGAGTTTAACAAGGAAGGGGTATATTATATAGAAGTTAACAGGGAGTTCAAATCATACCCTTTTACAATAGGCAATGATATATATAATAAGGCGTTTTACAAGGCTGCGCGGGCTTTTTACAACCAGCGCTGCGGCACCAAGGTTTCAGGGCCCGACGGTTTTACGCACGACGCCTGCCACTTAAATCCGGCTGTCTTTCACCCTTCTGCAGGCAAGGGCCTTTCGGGCACCATAGACGCGTCAGGCGGCTGGCATGACGCGGGTGATTACGGCAGATACATCGTGAACAGCGGGTTATCATCCGCGACTTTACTATATCTTTTTGAAAGAAACAGGACAAAAGCAGCGGCCCTGAAAATGAATTTCCCCTACAGCGGGTATAAATTCCCCGACCTGCTTGAAGAGATAAAATACAACCTGGACTGGATGCTCAAAATGCAGGACCCTAACGGCGGTGTGTACCACAAGGTGACGCCCCTGCAGTTTCCCGGTTTTATCATGCCTGAAAAGGACACAAGCAAAGAATACGTTTATGAAGTGACATCCTGCGCCACAGGCGACTTCGCTGCGGTCATGGCCATAGCGGCGCGAGTGTACGCGCCATATGACAGGATATTCGCGGACAGCTGCCTTTACGCGTCAAAAAAAGCATGGGCGTTTTTAACATCAAACCCGGGTATAATTCCAGCGGGCGGATTTAAAAACCCTCCTGATACGGGGACGGGGCAGTACGCGGATACAAGCGATACGGATGAACGCTTCTGGGCAGCCGTGGAACTATTCAATACCACGGGTGAAAATGAATATGAGAAATTCATAGAGATAAACTCCGCCAACGACGATCCCATGATAGGAAAAGCCGCCTGGTGGAGGGAAGTGAAACCAGCCGCCATGATATCATACTGTTATGGAACACAGCCGAAAAAGAACGTGGAACTTGACGCAAAAATACGGCTGGACCTGAAAAGGCACGCCGATGTGCTGATGGGAAGGATCAAAGACAGCGGGTATAAAATGACCATGTTAAAAGACGATTACATCTGGGGTTCAAACAACATACTGCTGAACTACTCCATAAACTTAATAGCCGCCGCCGAACTGTGCAATGATAAATCCTATTTGCAGGGCGCACAGGAAGCACTGCACTATATATTCGGCCGCAATCCGTTTAATATGAGTTTTGTAACAGGTTTGGGTTCCTACTACTGCATGAACATCCACCACAGGCCTTCAGCCGCCGATGGAAAAGAAGAGCCATGGCCCGGCCTGCTCGCGGGCGGACCGAACGCGCAGAAAAGCGATAAAATACTGCAGGGAATGCCATTTGACACCCCGCCAATGAAGTGCTACGAGGACAACCTGCAGTCATATGCCTCCAACGAGGTGGCGATAAACTGGAACGCGCCGCTGGTCTACGTACTAGGCTATTTTTCCAAGTAAGATCAAGATCAAAGGCTTGAGAGAGTAGAAAGTAGAGAGTAGAAGGGTGTGGGTTGCTCTTATTATAGAAAGACGAAAGATCGAAATTTCCTATTTTAGAGCAACCTACATTCTTCCACCATCTCTCGAGTCTTTGATTTTTATAATAAGAGCATCCAATACCCTTCAACTCTCTACTATCTACTCTCTCGAGACTTTGACCTTATCCAATACTCTTCTACTCTCTACTCTCTACTTTCTACTTTCTCCTATCTCGAGTTTTTGATTTTGAGTGTTATAACCCCTGTTTTTCACATTAAAACTGCGTTGCGCCAAACGGAACTTTTTTGTTGAATAATTGTCATAATATTTGGTATAATACTAATGCACACGATTTCATACTATGTTTAGGAGCCTATATGCGAATACGAAACGTGTTATTTTTATCAATCTATGTTTTAACGATGAACATGCTTATGGCTTCGCCTGTTTCCGTCAACGGGAAGCTCAAGGTTTCCGGATTGCAGCTTGTCAATGAGTGCGGAAACCCTGTGCAGCTCAGGGGCGTTTCAACCCACGGCCTGCAGTATTATCCCGCCTGCTTTCCCGATGCATCCCTTAACTTCGCGGCAAACGGCATGGGGGCCGATATAGTAAGGATAGCGATGTATGTGGATGAAAACGGTTATCTTACAAACCCCTCCAAATTTACAAATACTGTTGATACGCTTGTCGATAAAATAGGAGCGCTTGGCATGTACGCGCTCATAGACTGGCACGTGCTTACACCCGGCGACCCTAACGCCCACCTGGCCGATGCGGGCACTTTCTGGACGCACGAAGCAACCCAGCACAAAGGCAAAAAATATGTCCTTTATGAAATATGCAACGAACCCAACGGCGTCACATGGGCGACCGTAAAGCAGTACGCGGATAACATCATACCGAAGATACGCGCTATAGACCCCGACACGGTGATAATCTGCGGCACTCCAAACTGGTCCCAGCTTGGTGCGGCTGTTGTAAGCAGCCAGTTGTCCTACCCGAACATAATGTATACTTTCCATTTTTACGCAGCGTCACACGCGACGTCCATGCTCACAAATTACGTAGGGTCCTTGCCCATATTCTGTACTGAATGGGCGGCAAGCACGTCTTCGGGCGGCGGTACGCTGGACACGGCAAATGCGACAAGCTTTATCAACATAATGGGCGGCAGTAATTCGGCCGGGGTGAAAATAAGCTGGTGTTCGTGGTCGTTTTCCGATGCGCCGGAATCATCCGCCATGTTTAACTCCGGCACATGTTCGGGCGGGACCTTTGACGCATCACACCTTTCCACGGAAGGGAATTTTATAAAGACTAATTTGTCAAGCCCGGCAGATGCGTTCACGGCATGCAACGGTCAGCCTACAAATACTCCTATTGTCGCAAATACAGCGACTTACACGCGCACAAGGACGCCTTCCTTTACAGCCACGGTGACGCCTTCATTTACACGCACCGTCACGGTTACATTTACACGCACCGTCACACGCACTGTCACACCGTCATTTACCATCACAAGCACGCCGAATATAGCAACGCCAACTCCTACAAAAACCGCGTCTCCTTACGCCGGCACCCCGACCCAGACATTTACATTAAGCCCCGTGCCCACGCCCGGGCTTGTGAACGCGGATTGTGTGGAAGGGCAGGTTTTCAACCTTACTGACGGGAATTTAAACGACAACATATGGCAGACAGGCGCGTGGACCGCGGTTACAAGGACAGTTGAAGGACCGCAGGGAGCGGTATCCGCTAATTTTAAAGTGCGGTGGGATTCTACCGGGCTTAAAGTCGGAGTGGATGTCACGGACCCGGCATTGTGTAATTCAGGCGCAAACTGGTACAATGACGATGCGGTTGAAATATACATAGACGCCGCAAATAACCGCGCCACAACATACGACGCAAATGATTATCAGTTTTCAATACGCTATGGCGACCCGGTGCTCAGGGAAGAAAACGGCAGGACAGGCACGGTTGCCGCTGCGACTTACCGCACAGCTCTCGGGTATTCAGCGGAATTTAACATTCCATGGTCAAGCCTGGGCGTAACGGGCAGCAGCGGAACAAACATAGGTTTAGACGTTGGCATAGACCATAATGAAACATGCGGCGCAACAAGGGACGGCGTGCTCATGTGGAACGGCACGGGCAACAACTACCAGGATACAAGCGCTTTTGGGAACGCTGTGATGCTTGCGTGCGCGTCAACACCGTCATTTACCGCGACAAGTACAAGGACCGCGACGCCGGTAAATACAGCGACTGGTACACCGGTAAATACACAGACCAACACGCCGGTAAACACGGCAACCGATACATCATCAATTACAATGACAAACACGCCGGTTAACACAAATACAAATACAAGGACCGCAACTCCCACTTTCACAAATACGCCCGTCAACACTCCTTCTTTTACAAGGACAAATACACCGTCTTTTACACCAACCCCCACATCAACGCCAAGCAGGACTTCCACGCAAACTTTTACCAATACGCCTTATTATTCACCGTCAGTCACGCCATCCGTCACGGAAACAGAGACAGGCACACCGCCATCACCGACTGATACCCCGACATCAACACCATCTTTTACAATTACCGCCACATACACTGACACGGCTGCGGCAACTTTTACATCCACGCCGACTGCAACGCCGACCGGGATACCGACGGAAACTTACACCAATACACCGGTAAATACAGCCACAGATATAAGCACGCCTGAAAATACGGTTACAAATACACAGACGCCGTCGGAAACAACGGCAGATACTGCGCAACCGGAAAATACATTTACAAAAACACCGTCACAAACAGCCACGCAGACGGCTATTGTCGTAACATCGACAGCCATTGTCACGCCAGTAAATCCAGGGATAGGGGAAATAATATATCCAAACCCGTATAATCCCGGCAACGGCAACCTGAATGTGGGATTCTATCTTGAAAACCAGTCAAACGAAGTTGAATTCCTGGTATATTCAAAAGGTTTAAGGCTTGTATCAAAGGCCAACCTTGGAGGATATCCGGCGGGTTTTAACAAGGCGGAAGTTGATAAAAAGTATTTCTCAAATCTTGCGTCGGGTATTTACTACTATATTATTGTTTACAAAAATAACACATCGGAAAAAAGGTCTAAAATACGTAATTTTATTGTTCTGTATTAGGCATTCTGGTTAAGCGGTTAATAAATATATGATAAATCCTAAAAAAAGCCTTATTTTTCACATTAAAACCAGTTTATGCACTGCGCAACTAATTATTAATTTAGTTGTCCTACTTATGCATGACCTGTTTAGCGCTAAACCGTATTTGATCAATAAAAACGGAGATTAAAAGATGAAAAAAATATGCAGTTTAATTCTGGCAATATCCATGTTCACTGCATTTATATATTCTGCCGACACTGATGTCAGGTTAAATTCACTCGGCTTCCTGCCAAATAATGTCAAAAAAGCCTCAATCAGCCTGACCTGTACCACTTTTAATCTTATAAGAGTATCCGACGCAGCGATTGTTTATACAGGTACTGTCGGCGCGCCTATAACATCAACCGATACGGGTGAGACAATACTTGTCGCTGATTTTTCCGCATACACAACGCCGGGCACATATTACCTGAATGTACCCGGTGTGGGCAACTCACAGAACTTTAATATAGCCGCGGATATTTACAATACACCTTTTGTACCGGTATTCAAAGGTATGTATGAGTGGCGCTGCGGTACGGCGGTTTCATATACTTACGGAGGGGATACTTTTTCCCACGCCGCATGCCATACAACAGATGCGCTTGATGACCAAATCGGCGGGACGGGCACCAGGACAGATTCCACAAAAGGCTGGCATGACGCGGGGGATTATAATAAATACATCGTTACCGGGGGGATGACTATCGGGATGATGCTTAATGCATGGGAAATGTTCGGCGCGAAAATAAATTCGCTGTCATACGGCCTTCCGGCCACTGCTCCGGGATATCCGGAATTTCTTGAGGAAATAAAGTGGGAAACCGACTGGATACTGACCATGCAGCTGGCCGACGGCGGTGCGCTTGATAAAGTCAGTGAAGTGACATTCAGCGCTTTTATTCTTCCCGAACTTGATACGGACCAGAGATATTATTGGGGCATAAGCGGCACGGTTGAAACTGCGTCTTTGTGCGCCTCACTGGCAATGGCGGCCAGGAATTTCCAGCCTTATGACGCGGCCTATGCCGCTACCTGTTTGAGCGCGGCAACAGCGGCGTATAATTATCTCACCTCACATACTACAAATACAACGGCAAATATCACGGGAAGTCCCCAGGGCAGTTATGTAAGCAGCAACGCCAATGCGGGCAGGATGTGGGCAGCTGCGGAAATGTGGGAAACGACAGGCACAGCCGCTTACCTGACCGATTTTGAGACCAGGGCAAACGCCATGAACCCAAAGATAGATACGAATTGGGACTGGGGCAATTATAAGAACCTGGGAATGTTCACTTATCTGCTTTCCTTAAGGGTGGGAAGGAGCGCCGCGTTGGTAAATACGATAACAACGGCTTTAAATACTTCCGCTAACAGTATTGTAACTACAGGCAATGGACATGCTTATGGCCGGGGATTGGGAACAAACTATTACTGGGGCTCTAACGGAGGCGTCGCCAGACAGACAATGATATTGCAGATAGCCAATAAACTGTCGCCAAACGCGAATTATATAAATGCTTCGCTCGATATCCTGGGTTACTTATTTGGCAGGAACATGCATGACAGGTCATATGTAACGGGTGTGGGTTATAACCCTCCCATGAACCCGCATCACAGGCCGTCCGGCGGCGATTCAATAGTAAATCCGTGGCCGGGATACTTAGTCGGAGGGTCGCCCGGCGGCAACACCCAGGATACATATGAATCCGCCAATCTCCCAACAGGTCTTCCTGCGGCGCAGTATTGGGTCGATGTCCAGGCCGCTTATTCCGCGAATGAAGTTGCCGTAAACTGGCAGGGCGCGCTTATTTTTGCCATGGCCGGATTTATAAGCAGTCTTCCCACCCCTACATTAACCGCAACTCCGAGTGTGACACAAACAGGAACATTTACCCCCACGGCTACAAGGACTGTTTCGCCAACTTTTACAAGGACAACGACCCCGACCTTTACCATGACAAACACTCCTGTAAATTCAAACACAGCAAGCCCTACCGCGATTTACACGAAGACGCCGGCGTTTACCAATACCAACACCGGTACATACACGGCTACGGCAAATGATACTCCAAGCAGGACGGCCACTGTCACAAACACGGCCACATTTACCCGCACTAATACCGGCACAGCAACTTTTACGTTTACAACAACGCCGGATTATTCACCTACTGCCACTCAAACAATAACCGCGACAGCAACAGGTTCCCCGCCTTCGCAGACATTTACACCTACTGTTACGCGGACATCCTCGGTTACCCTGACGAGAACAAACACTCCTGTTGATACAGCAACGCCCACATGGACAAACACGCGGGTAAATACCGGAACTATGACATTTACAAATACCTTTACAACTGTTATTTTCAGCCCGACTTTTACCACCACGGTCACGCAGACAAGCACTGTACAGACATCAACTTATACACAGACCCCGACATATACGCCCACAGTGACGCCTACAGTTACATCTACAGTTACGTCCACGGCGACTCTGACCAGCACATTGACGGCCACGCAGACACAAACATTGCAAAATACGGCAACAATCACGGCCACCAATACGGTGCCGGTGCCGACAGATACCCCAACCCCGGTGGAAGTCAAAGTATGGCCATGCCCCGTAGATCCGGATACGCAGGATATGTATGTAGGTTTTGATTTAACCGGACAGCCTGCGTCCGTGAGATTCAAGGTTTATACCAAGGCATTCAGGCTGATAAAAAATATCGTGATAACGGGGACAGTGCCGGGTGTCATGAACGAGGGAAAGGTAAATAGGGAATATCTGTCAGGTATGGCAAACGGAATATATCTTTATGTTATTGAGAGCATGGTTAACGGCGGTATAAAGAGATCAAAGATAAAAGAGTTTATTATAATCAGATAATTGCAACCAAAAGTGTTCGGGCACGTTATATTATATCAGGAATCAGGAAGGCACAAAGTATCATGAAAAAAAGCGGATAAAAGCCGCTTTTTTTAGGGAAGTGAAGTTTAGCGCTAAACGGACTTGAACGAAGAGAAAATTACTAATTACGAATTACAAATGACTAATTAGGAAAAGGCCGATAAGATGGAAAAACGTACTTAAGGAGAACCACATGGCTGTCACACTTGAGGATGTTGCTTTGCAGGCCGGCGTTTCACATACCACGGTTTCGCTGGTTCTGCACAACGATAAGAAGATAAGCGGGAAGACCAGGGAAAGGGTACTGGCCGCCATAGAGCAGATGAACTATCATCCAAACTATAATGCAAGATCTCTTGCGAAGGGAAAGACAAGCACCATAGCAATCATGGCATCGTTTTTTTCCTCTTTTTTCGCCATGGATATCATCAAGGGAATAGAAGATGAAGCCGTCAAAACAGAATATGACCTGAACCAGTACTCCACAAGAGGCGATAAGGAAAGGGAATTAAAACAGGTCAAAAGTATTTTATACGGGCGCAGGGCCGACGGCATTATAATATTGAGCCTGCAGCCTGAACCGGAAACCTTAAAAGAATTTAAGGATGCGGATATGCCGGTTGTTATCATTGAAAGAAGTATAGACGGGTTATCCAGCGTAAGGACGGATAATGTGAAGGGCGCTTACATGGCGGCCGAGCACCTGATAAAAGCCGGCAGGAAAAATATCGGAATAATACACGGGCACCTTGACTGCTATGACTGCATTAACGCGAAAGAAAGGCACTTTGGCTTTGCAAAAGCGATGAATGACTATGGGATCAGGCACGATGAAAATAACTCGGCCGGGACCGGGTACGAGTTTGACGACGGAGTTATAGCGTGCAGGGAAATGTTTGAGCGCGGCGCCCGGCCTGACGCTGTTTTCTGCGCGGCAGGGGATACGGTGGCCCTGGGTTTCATGAAGGAAGCCAGGCATCTGGGAATTAAGGTCCCGGGCGACATAGCTGTCGTGGGATATGACGACATACTTGCTTCATCCATGGTTTCCCCGTCGATCACCACCATCAGGCAGCCTATCATAAAGATGGGACGGGAAGCCCTCAGTATAATATTAAGAACGATTAATAATGAAATAAAGGAACCAATAACCACAACGTTTGAACCGGAACTTATTGTCAGGGAAAGCGCATAACGATTGCGGATTGCGGATTTCAGATTGCGGATTGGAATGCTGGATGAAAAACTGTATAAAAAATGACCGCACAGGAGATGTTATGAAACACATCAGGATTTTTATTTCAACTTTGGCCATATCATTGCTGGCTGTTACGGGATTGTTTTCGGCTGACACGGATGTCAGGCTTAATTCGCTTGGGTTCCTGCCAAATAATGATAAGCGCGCGTCAATAGATGTTGCCTGTACGAATTTCAGCCTTATCAGGGTATCTGACGCAGCAGCAGTTTATACAGGGACCGTTGGGGTGCCTATTACGGCTACTGACAGCGGAGAGACGGTAAGCATAGCGGATTTTTCCGCATACACAACGCCCGGGACATATTATTTGAATGTTGCCGGCGTGGGAAATTCATCGAATTTTAACATAGCCGACGACGCTTACAATAACGCTTTTTATATGTCGATGAAAGCGTTTTACCTGTGGCGCTGCGGCACTGCTGTTTCCTATTTTTATCCAAAAGACGGCAATACATACACGCACCCCGCCTGCCATACCGGGGACGGGGACCTGTTCTATGTGACCGGGGCCCATACAATCAGTAATTCCACGAAAGGCTGGCATGACGCGGGTGATTATAACAAATACGTCGTCAACGCCGGAGTTACAATGGGCACGCTTTTCATGGCGTGGGAGATGTTCCAGTCCAAGATACAGACAATTACGCTCGACGTGCCGAACACGGCAAACGGATACCCGGATTTTCTCAAGGAATTAAAATGGGAGACAGATTGGCTGCTTACAATGGCATATCCGGACGGCACGGGCAGGGTAAGCCACAAGATGAGCGCAATAAATTTTGACGCCTTTGAATTGCCGCAGTTTGAAACTGCCCAGAGGTATTTTGTGTCCTTTAGCACTTCAGCAACCGCTGACTTTACGGCAATTTTAGCCATGGCTTCAAGAATATTTCAGCCATATGATGCGGCATACGCAGCAACATGCCTTAATGCGGCTGTGTCAAGTTACAGCTATCTTGCGGCCAACACGGCATACCAAGCCGCGGACCAGAGCGCGTTTAATACAGGCACCTATATAACTACAGACTCTGATGACCGGTTATGGGCGGCGGCTGAAATGTGGGAAACAACCGGTAATGCAACTTACCTGGCTGATTTTGAGGCCAGCGCAAACATTGTAATCCCTAAAATAGACACTGATTGGGGTTGGGGAAACGTAAAGAATCTTGGAATGTTCACATACCTGTTTTCTTCGAGATCCGGCAGGAACGCGGCGCTTGTCGCAAATATAACGACCGTCTTGAACACTTCGGCCAATTCCATAGTGGCCACCAGGAACGCGCATGCCTATGGCAGGCCGCTTGGCACAAGTTATTACTGGGGATGCAATGGAGCTGTGGCTTTGCAGGCAATGATCCTGCAGATAGCAAACAGGTTCTCTCCGAATGTCAATTACACGAATACGGCGCTTGATGCCATAGGATATTTGTTCGGAAGGAATACTTTTGACCGGTCTTTTGTAACGGGCTTGGGTATAAACCCGCCGATGAATCCGCATCACAGGCCTTCGGCCGGGGACAGCATAATAAATCCCTGGCCGGGATACTTAGTCGGCGGGTCCCCCGGCAGAAACAATCAGGATACATATGAATCCGCCAATCTCCCAACCGGTCTTCCTGCGGCACAGTATTGGGTCGATGTCCAGGCCGCTTATTCCGCAAATGAAGTCGCAATAAACTGGCAGGCGCCGCTTGTTTACGCGCTTGCAGGATTTATAAAGGATCCGCCGACGCCGACCGCCACGGCTACCATCACGGGAACGCCGCCGACGCCGACCATAACCCCCACAATAACCGGGACTTATACGCCGACAGCTACAGGCACCATAACGCAGACCCACACGGTCTCTCCCACCATGTCGAATACCCGGACTATAACGCAGACCTGGACGGCAAGCCCGACTTTTACGGTGACGCTCACGCCGACTTCCACACCTGTTCCGGACGCGAAACTTATCCGGTTGTCGCAGTGTTTTTCCTATCCCAATCCCACGAACGGGTCCAAAATAACTTTCATCTTTACAGTGACGGGATTCGCTGATAAACTTACAATAAGTGTCTACACTTTCGGGGAAAGAAAGATATACTCGATCGTGCGGGAGAAAGTCGCGCAGGGAACGCATACGGAAGTGTGGGCGCCGTCGATGAGGCTGGCAAACGGCCTGTACTACTATGCCATAGAAGGCACAAACGGAACAAGCGGGGTATCCAGGCATATTGAGGCGTTTTTTGTCAACAGGGAGATACCAACGCCGTAGGATTTTAAAACAAATTACTAATTATTAATTACAAATTACTAATTAAAACATAGCTTAATGGCCGACTAAAAGGTGCGATGTTTTCGATTTAATTAGTCATTAGTAATTAGCAATTTGCAATTAAAACAGAACTTCAGGAGCGAATATGAAAAGAAAAAATAAATTAATTACTGCGGCATTGTCAATGATACTTGCCGTGTTTTCCGTAAATATTTCGGCTACGCCGGTTTCCGCCAACGGAAAACTGCATGTGACCGGTTTGCAGCTTATGAACGAGTGCGGGTTTCCCGTGCAGCTGCGCGGGGTGTCAACGCACGGGCTGCAATGGAATACGGCGTGTTATCAAAATCTGGCGCTGCTTGATTTTGCAGCTTATACTATGAACGCGGATGTTTTCCGCATCGCCATGTATGTGGAACAAAACGGATATATGACCAATCCGACTTACTGGACCAGTTATGTTGATACGCTTGTGGACCAGATAGGCAGCAGGGGCATGTACGCGATAATAGACTGGCACGTTTTGTATGTCCTCAACCAGGCGACCGGCGACCCTAATGTTGATATGGCATCCGCGGAAATTTTCTGGCAGCATGAAGCCATGCAGCATAAAGGAAAGCCCTATGTGATATACGAGTTATGCAACGAACCGTCGCCCGGAACGGTCACATGGGACATGATAAAAACATATGCGAATGATATCATACCCAAGATCCGCGCCATAGACCCTGATTCGGTCATAATATGCGGCACACCGAACTGGTCGCAGCTCGGCAGCGCGGTTGTGGCGTCCCCACTTTCACAATATTCCAATTTAATGTACACTTTTCATTTTTACGCGGGCAGCCATACGACGGACATGCTCACAAATTATATAAACCAGCTTCCGATATTTGTAACCGAGTGGGGCCCGTCCGACTCATCGGGCAATGGCGGGGACAATTATACCAATGCAACGTCTTTTATAAATATAATGGGCGGGGCAAACACGGCCGGGGTAACTATCAGCTGGGCAGAGTGGGCCTTGGTGGATAATGGCGCAACTTCATCTGAATTAACGTCCGGCACGTGCGCCGCGTCGTCGATTGGCCTGTCAAATCTTACTACTGCGGGCAACTATGTTTATACCAATATAAACAACCCGGACAAGAGTTTCATATGCGGTACGTATACCATCACGCCCACAATTACCCCGTATGCCGGCACTCCGACAGCCACCTACACGATAACACCCACTTCGACGCAGCTGCCGTGGGATATGATCTATGACGGAGATACGGCGGGGTATAAACTTTCAGACGGCGTAGCGGTTCCGAATGCCTGGCTTAATGCCAGCGCCACGCCCGCAGGCAGTATAACGGAAGCCCTTCCCGGGAATCCGGGCAACAGCATACATTTGAGCTACGTTACACCCGGCTGGTGGGAGGGGCATTCCTGGTCCCCTAATACGCCAAAAACTATCGGGATCAATAATAATATCGAGTTCGATATCCTGGCTGCGTCGGGCAATGTGAAACAGCTGAGGCTTATCCTTGACAGGAACCAAAACCAGTTTGCCGTAATAAACGCGACATCGTCATGGACCACGGTCAGGGTCCCCTTAAGCACCCTGTATCCGGTAATTCCGGCCAGTATAGCGGAGATAGATTTTGTGAACAATTATAACCAGAATTATTCCGTATTGGTTGACAATATAAGGCTGGTCGCGGTGCCGACATTTACAATGACCGTGACAAAAACAGTGACGCAGACGGCAACCATAACGCAGACGCACACTGTTTCACCGACCATAACCCTGACCCTTACTTATTCGTCAACCCCCACGATTACGCAGACGCACACCATATCGCCGACATGGTCGGTAAGCCCGACTTTTACAATGACATCCACGCCGACGTCCACGCCCCTTCCAAACTCGAAGTTTGTGCAGTTGTCGCAGTGTTTGTCATACCCAAATCCCACGACAGGGAACAAAGTTACTTTCAGCTACACGGTGACGGGATTGGCGGAGAAACTTACAATAAACGTCTATACTTTCGGGGAAAGAAAAATTTACTCTGTTGCACGGGAGAAAGTCACGCAGGGGCCGCATACGGAAGTGTGGATACCGGCGATGAAACTGGCAAACGGGCTTTATTACTGGACCATAGAAGGCACAAACGGATCAAGGCCTTCATCAAGGCATGTTGAGGCGTTTTTTGTGCAACGTCAGATACCAACGCCGTAGGATTTTAAAACGAATTACTAATTACAAATTACTAATGACTAATTAAAACAAAACTTTAGGAGCGAATATGGAAAAAAAATGTAGATTTATGACTGCTGTAATGTCAGTGATTCTTGCGGTATTTTCTGTGAATATACTGGCCACGCCGGTTTCCATTAACGGGAGGCTGCATGTGACCGGTTTGCAGCTTATGAATGAGTGCGGAAGTCCCGTGCAGCTGCGCGGAGTGTCAACCCACGGTTTGCAGTGGTTTTCTTCATGCCTGACCGATGCCTCGCTTAGTTTCATGCAAACCGGCATGGGGGCCGATATAGTAAGGATAGCCATGTATGTGGATGAAGGCGGATACCTTAATAACCCGGCCGGATTTACAAGTCAGGTCGACACGCTCGTAGATAAGATAGGCGCCCTGGGTATGTACGCTCTCATAGACTGGCACATACTGCACCCCGGCGACCCGAATTTACATCTGGCGGACGCGCGGACTTTCTGGGAGCACGAAGCAACACAGCACAAAGGGAAAAATTTTGTGATGTATGAGATATGCAATGAACCGAACAACACATCGGCGACCATCGTGAACAACGCGTACGTGAACCTCACGTATACGGTGAATTGGGCCGTTATAAAATCCTACGCGGACGATATCATACCCAGGATACGCGCCTTAGATCCGGATGCCGTGATAATCTGCGGCACACCGAACTATTCCAAGCTCGATGCGACTATAGCGACCAATCCACTAAACTACCCAAATGTGATGTACACTTTTCATTTTTACGCCGCGACACATCCGCTTACAAACCTCACGAATTATGTCGGGTTGACCGGGGCGCTGCCGATATTTTGCACTGAATGGGCGGCCACTGCGTCTTCGGGCACCGGGACGCTGGATCTTGTGAAAGCCGCAAGTTTTATCGATATTATGAGCGGCAATAATCTTGCCGGAGAGAAAATAAGCTGGTGCTCGTGGTCGTTCGCGGACAAGCCGCAGTCGCAGGAGACATCAGCCATGCTTCTTGATAATACATGTTCGGGCGGAGTTTATGACGTGTCGCACCTTTCCCCTGAAGGGAATTTTGTCATGCAAAACTGCCTGAACCCCGCGAAGAATTTCATGTGCGGAACATCCACTATAACACCCACGTTCACCGTGACGCTCACACCGACCATAACGCCCACGCCAAATCCAAAGGTTGTAAAAGTGACCGAGTGCCGTTCTTTCCCCAATCCCACTACGGGCGACAAAGTGACTTTCCAGTATACGATAACGGGAATAGCGGAAAAACTTGAGATAAATGTTTATACTTTTGGCGAACGTAAAATATATTCAACCGTGAAGACAACCGTGAAGGAGGGAACGCATACGGAATTGTGGATCCCGACCACGAGGCTCGCGAATGGATTGTATTACTACACCATAGCAGGCACAAACGGAACAAACGTTTCCCGCCATGTCGAGGCGTTTTTTGTGCAACGGCAGATACCGACGCCGTAGATTTTAAAAATAATTACTCGACTTTGGCAAATTTACTCCACAAGGATAAAGCGTAGCTTTCAGTAACCATTGGTACTAAAAATTTGACAAAATAATAGTGGTGGGTATAATGCCGTTATCTATATACAACCATTATTGTGATTTTATAAATAGAACAAATATGTTTATATGTGTTTTTTAGAACTCGTAGAGAGGGGGCTTGTCCCCCTCTAAAATGCTGGCCCCAGTTATCCGCCCAGCCCAGATTGAGAAGGGGACGAGCCCCTTCTCTACGAAAATTATTTTGTTTATAACTATTCTGTTTAGTTACAATAGTGCTTGTATATAAAAAAGCAGGTGGTCCGGCTAATAAAATAAAACATTTACAGGGAGAAACAGAAATGAAAAAAACAGTTTTATTTTTTGTTTTGGTTTTAGCTGTTGTATTTAGTGTTATTACGGGATGCAAAAAGAATTCATCACCATCAGGCCCGGTTGCAACAGTGACAATTGATTATTCGGCGCTGGCATCAGTTCCCAGCGGGACATTTACTCAAACCGACGGAACAAACATGTTCAGCCACACAATCTCTGCTTTTAAAATGGGAAAGTATCAAGTAACGTATAACTTATGGTACACGGTGTATCAGTGGGCAATAGCTAATGGTTACGTTTTTCAAGATGCAGGCACAGAGGGTAGCGCAGGAACAGCAGGCGCAGCGCCTATGGCTTTGGCTCAACCTGTAACAACGGTTAATTGGCGGGATGTTATAGTGTGGTGCAATGCGTATAGCATGAAATCCGGATTGACGCCGGTGTATTATTCAAATTCTGGTTTTAATACAATAATTAAGAGTTCTGCAGATGGGGCATATGGAAGCAGCATAAACACAACAGCAGGGAGTTTTGATAACCCGTACGTAAACTGGAGCGCAAACGGATACAGGCTTCCTACAGAAGGTGAATATCAGTATGTGGCAAGCTATCAAGACGGAATAAATTGGACGCCGTATGATTATGCCAGCGGAGCCACAGCGGTCTATACCAACGCAGCGGCAACCGGGCTTGTGGCGTGGTATGCTGCGAATTGCAGCAGCATGCAGGCTGTAGGCGGTAAAACAGCAAATGCGCTGGGTATTTATGATATGTCAGGCAATGTATGGGAATGGTGCTTTGACTGGTCTGGAACTTATCCAACTACAGCAACTACAAATTATACAGGACCTGCGAGCGGCTCCTTCCGCGTGGAACGGGGCGGAAGCTACGACTACAACGCGGACACACTACAGGTGAGCTACCGCTTCATCGGCTCCCCGGGCAACGCGTTCTACGACATTGGCTTCCGTTTTGCGAGGACCAATTAACATTTTGGATTTTTATCCAGCTTTGCTGGAGGGAGTGTTGTAATACTGCAGATCGTTGTTTTTATGGAATAAAAACTTACGAGATGCAGTCCTGTGTGATTTTGTTTCAACAATAGTTTTTCAAAATAAATATCATCAAGGGAGAAACATAAATGAAAAAAATGATTTTATTTTTTGTTTTGGTTTTAATTGTTGCATTTGGTGTTATTACAGGATGTAAAAAGAATTCATCACCGTCAACACCAGTGGCGACAAATGTTCCGACACCTATTGCTTCTTACACTGATCTTGCATCAGTTCCCGGCGGTACATTTACGCAGACCGACGGAATAAACAGCTTCAGCCACACAATATCTGCATTTAAAATGGGAAAGTACCAGGTAACGTATGATTTGTGGTACAAGGTGTATACGTGGGCCGTTGCCAACGGTTATACTTTTGCCAATGCAGGCGCAGAAGGCAGTAACGGAACAGCTGGCGCCACACCGACCACTTTGTCTCAGCCTGTAACAACTGTCAACTGGCGGGATGCTATAGTGTGGTGTAACGCATTTAGCCAGAAAACAGGTTTGACTCTTGTGTATTGTTCGGATGCAGGATTTACCACAGCGATTAAGAGTTCTGCTAACGGGTTATATGGAAGTAGTGTAAATACAACGGCAGGTAGTTTTGATAATCCATATGTGAATTGGAGCGCAAACGGAAACAGATTGCCAACAGAAGGAGAATATCAGTACACGGCAAGCTATGAAGACGGGACAGCCTGGACGCCGTATAATTATGCCAGCGGAGCAACAGCGGCCTATACCAACGAAGCGGCCACGGATCTTGTAGGATGGGATAGTGTAAATTCAGGCGGAACCACAAACGCTGTAGGTAGGTTAGCCGCAAATGCGCTTGGAATCTATGATATGTCAGGCAATGTATGGGAATGGTGCTTTGATTGGTATGGAACTTATCCGGCTACAGCATCAACAAATTATACAGGACCTGCTAGCGGCTCCGGCCGCATTTTACGGGGCGGGAGCTTCAGCTACAGCGCGGGCATCCTGCGGGTGGGCTACCGGAACCTCGGCGGCAGCCTCCCGTTTGGCGCGGACAGCAGCTACAGTTTCCGCTTTGCGAGGACCAATTAAAATTTTGGATTTTTACCTTTTTATCCAGCTTTGCTGGACTTTATCTATTCAGGCAAATTTGCCAAAGTCGGGCGAATTACTAAATAAAACATGGCTTTATGACCGGCTAAAAGGTGCGATATTTTCGATTTAATTAGGTCATTAGTAATTCGTAATTGCCTTATTTGAACCCGTTCAAATTACATAAAACAATAACAAAATAAAGCAAAAATACCATTTGATTTTCTTAATTTCATGCCATATACTCTTTGAAATGCTGTTGTACGCCTTGAAAAAGCATTTTTTAAACGATTAACAGCAGAACTATTTTAACGGATAATTGTCCAATATTATGACAAACAAGGTCTTATTATAATTATGAGGAGAGTTTACTTGAAAAAAGTATCCTGGATACTGTTAATGCTTTGCGCGGCAATCGCGCCTGTATCTATTTCAGCATCCACTATTATCCCGTCGCAGGCCTGGACCCGCGATATTAACGGGGCAGGGTATAAGGACGGCGCCCCTATCGGCGGTTTTGGAGCGGGCATGGTGACGTGGCGGTTAAACGGCAATTTTTACAAGACCAGGCTGGACATAGGGGCAGGCAGCGATGACGGCACGGCGTTTGTCGACGACACGAACTGCAAGTTTTTTCTTTACCAGAAACCCGCCGGCGGCTCTGCATCCATGAAACAGCTCGATGCCGCAACCCTTGGCAGCGGACAGGCGTCATATTATTCGCTGTTCCCGAAATCATGGGTCGACTATTACGGCAGCCAGTTCACGGTGAAGTCAAAAGTAACGCAGTTTTCCCCCATAATTCCCAATGATTACCAGCGCACGAGTTATCCGGTCGGCATATATGAATGGGAACTTTCAAACCCGACCTCCGTGAGCGTCGACGCGGCTATAATGCTCACATGGCAGAATAATTATTCGGGCGCGTCCGCGTCGGCCGTGACAGCGGCCGGTAATTTCCAGGGCATAGTGCTTAAAAGCGGGATCACAAACCCGGCGGCAAAGAACCAGGGCGAGTTCTGCCTCGGCACAATAGGCGGGGCAGGGGTGACAACCTCGTATTTATCCGCGGCATCGCTTGCGAATTTGACAACTGATTTTTCCGCGGACGGCGTGCTTTCAAATACCGTCGGGAACAACACGATAGGCGGCATAGCTTTTAAGGTGACCCTCGCGCCCGGCGCCTCGGTGAAGATCCCCATAGTCGTTTCATGGGATATACCCATAGCCCAGCCGTCGACCGGCTCCAAGTGGTACAGGGAATATACGCGGTACTGGACAAGGTCAGGCACAAATTCATGGGCCATAGCCCAGGACGCGCTGACGAATTACGCGTCTTACGAATCGCAGATAGATACGTGGCAGAACTCGGTGCTGACAAACGCGTATTATCCGGATTGGTTAAAAACAATGCTGTTCAACGAACTTTATATTTATTTTGACGGCGGCACGATCTGGGAAGCGGGAGCAGCCTCGGGCCAGGCTGACGATGCGACCGAGGATATGTTCTCGCATTTGGAATCATATCTTTATGAATTTTACGGCACGTCTGACGTGCGTTTTTACGGCTCGTGGGCCTTATTTTTAAACTGGCCGGACATAGACAAGCAGGCATTAAGGCAGTTTTCAGATTCCATTTCCACGGCCCGCGCGGACAGGCCCGCAGCGCTCGGCACTTGCGCGCACGACTTCGGCGACCCCACAAATGTTTTTCAGCAGTGGAACGCGTATATATACCGCGATTCCACCACATGGAAGGACTTAAACTCCAAGTTCGTGCTCATGGTTTACCGTGATTGGCTCCTGACAGGTTCCACGGACACGACTTTCCTTACATACTGCTGGAATTCGGTGAAGACGGCTATGACAAAGGTTCACAGCCAGTGCGCGGCCGACGGCCTGCCGCAGTCCGCGGGCATAGACCAGACATATGACGACATGGGCCTGACAGGCTCCACTTCGTACTGTGGTTCGCTCTTCCTCGCCGCGTGCCAGGCGGGCCAGAAAATAGCGCAGGCCATGGGGGACGCGGGGACGGCTACAACATACCAAAACTGGTTCAATACAGCACAGGCGAGTTTTGAATCAGAGTTATGGACAGGCAGTTATTATAAGATCGATACGGGCAGCACCTCGCCGACCAGGATAATGAGCGACCAGCTTTGCGGCCAGTGGTATTCAAAGGCGCTGGGTCTGGGAGGCGTGGTTTCCGACGCGCATGCGCAGTCGGCATGGCAGAAAGTTTACGACAATAATTTCAGCCTGTTTGACGCAGGCACGCATGGCATATGCAATGTCTTTACAGCCGGAGGCGCCATAGATAATTCCACTCCGCAGACCAAGGAATGCTGGGTCGGAACATCATGGGGCGCTGTTTCAGGCATGGTGCAGGAGGGAATGACGGCCCAGGCAGGCGCCATAGGGCAGAGTCTTTATAATACCATTTACAATACCGGGCAGTTTTGGTTCAGGACACCTGAAGCATGGACCACGGGCCTGGCCAGCCCGAGGGCATTTTATTATATGAGGGGGACGACCGTATGGGCCGCGAAGCGGGCTTATGACCTGCTGCCAAATATGTGCAGCCCTTATACATGCACTCCGCTGCCCACGTCGACATTCACCAATACGCCGTCCCCGACACCTACCGTGAACCAGTGCGCAACCTCGTACAGGAGGGTAAATTGCGGCGGACCGCAGGTCACGGATTCGCTCGGCCAGATATGGTCCGCGGATCAGGCTTATGCAACAGGCGGATGGGGCTATATGGCCGGGTCAAATGAAACTTCGACAACACACGCAATCACAAATACCAATACCACGGACCAGGCGCTGTACCAGACAGGGCACTGGGCTTCGGCGCTTGAATACAGGTTTACCGTACCAAAGAACGGCCCATGGCGCGTCAGGCTGAGGTTTGCGGAAATAAATTTTGCGTCCGCGGGCCAGCGCGTATTTAGTGTATCCCTGGGGGGGCAGCAGGTTTTAAGCGGGTTTGATATAGTGGCGGCCTCCGGCGCGGAATACGCGGCTGTTGATTATACTTTTGACACAACAGTCAGCAATGGGATATTGGATATAACCACTACAAACGGCGTCGATAATCCAAAAATTTCCGCAATAGAGATCCTCGACGCTTCCACGCTTTGTACGCCCACCAATACTTCCACGAATGTGGGGTCGTCCACAAGGACGCCCACGGTCACTCCCACGAGTACCAACTCCCCGTATTATTCGGCGACATGCACGCCCACCAATACGTCCTATTACAGTCCCACGATAACAAGGACATCATCCCCATCGCCGACATTTACCGCAACCCCGGTCTTTACGACGCTTCGCGTCAACTGCGCCGGACCGCAATATACCGGGGGCGGAAATACATGGCTCGCCGACCAGGCATATACGGCCGGAGGATGGGGATATACGGGCGGAAGTACCGCTAACGCCGGGAACATCGCGGTCGCCGGGACCACCGATGGTGTTTTATACCAGACAGAGAGGTTCGGCAGCCCGTCGTACACTTTTGACAATGTCCCCGACGGCATATACAATGTCACGCTGAAGTTTTCGGAATCGTATTTTACCACCACCGGCTCAAGGGTGTTCAACGTGGTCATGGAAGGCGTGACGGTTTTAAGCAACTATGACATAATTGCCGCAACCGGCGCCATACATACGGCTGATGACCGGACTTTTTCCGTGGCTGTGACCGGCGGGCAGCTTGCAATTACCATGAATGCAAGCGTGAATACAGGGAGTATAAACGCGATCCAGATTTCAAGGCAGGGCCCGCTGCCGACCGTCACAATCACGCCGACAAATACGGCATTCATAAGCGCAACTTTTACCGCGTCGCGGACCTGCACGCCGACATTTACCGCAACAGCGACCGTTACATCAACACGCACAGCCACGCCGACAAGCACGGTTTCCATGACATTTACCGCGTCCGCGACTTTTACGCCAACGCGCACAGCCACGCCCCCATATACCGCGTCCATGACATTTACCCCGACCGCGACTCCCACGTCAACGCGCACAGCCACACCGACATTTACCGCGACCGTAACATTTACCCCGACCGCGACTCCCACGTCAACGCGCACAGCCACATCGACATTTACCGCGACCGTTACTACCACTTCGACTCCGGTCATTCCATATGGCATGTTCGAAGATTTTGAAACAGGGGTGCTTGAGAGCCCTTCATCGTCGGGCGACGGATGCACCCCGTCATACAGCAACACAACCGTGGACAAATACGCGGGTGCAAGGTCTCTTTTAATACCGTTTGCCCCGTGCGCTCCGGCCGCGGGCAAGTGGGGTTCGTATATTGCAGTTGGTTCGCCGTATACCACTGCGGTAACCCCCGCTTTTTGGAGAAATTTTTCGGGAACGACGCAGCTTACTTTCTGGATGAAAGCGCCAGCGGGCACGACTTTCTTTGTGAAGATAGAAGAATGGGAATCAGGGCTTGGAGGGACAAACCCGGACGGGGAAGACTGGGCAGGCACAACCCTGTCAACGTCAGGCGCTCTCTGGCAGCAGTTTACTATAAATCTAAACACAATGACAATATATCCGAGTTCAGGCAGGCAGGGAGGCAACGGTATTTTAAATACCTCTGCTATGGACCGTGTGGGGTTCCAGTTCAACGGCGGTACGACCGGGCCCGTTTATATAGACAACATTATGTTTACCGGATTCCCGACGCCGACCTATACTGCCACTCCTTCACTTACGGCATCTCCTACAATAACGCAGACATACACTGCCACGCAGACCCTGACAGCCACCTGCACATATACCAGTACACAAACATTTACCGTGACTGAGACAGGCTCAATCACTCCCACGTATACCCCAAGCCCTACACCCACTCCAATAGAGTCCGCAACTTTTACCGCGACTTCAACAGGCACACCGACAATGACCAATACTCCCACATCAACGGGCACGCCGTCCGGGACATACACATCAACCTCCACGCTGACGAATACGCCGAATTACACAAAGACTTTCACGCCGACGGTTACTCTGTCATGCACGGGCACGCCGCCGACCCCGACAATAACCCCGTCAATAACGCCCACATACACAGCAACGCTTACATTTACAAATTCGCCGGTAAATACTGTGACATTTACAGGTACAAATACTCCTGTTGACACCGCCACTTTGACCTGGACAAATACGCCGGCGGATTCGGCAACAGGTACGCCTGTAAATACGGCAACAGGAACAAATACCGCGACATTGGCGCCGACTTCCACTTATTCGTTTACCATGACGGCAACACCCACGCAGACCATGCAGCAGATACCTTCCGCCACCGTAACTGTAACGCCGACTTTTGTCCCGGCAATAACTGCAACACCCGTAACACCCGGTATGGTAGTTATAGGAAATCCTTATCCAAATCCAGTGAATCCCATGGTGGATGATATCTTAATAGGCATGACATTTGATAAACCCATGGTTGAGGTTAAACTCAGGCTTTATACGGTGGATTACAGGCTGGTAAGGGAGATCAGGTGGTATAATCTTAATGCCGGGTTCAACCTGTGCAAAGCCGACAAATCACGCTTAAAGGACCTGTCAAACGGCATCTACTATTGTATTGTGGTTTATGACGGTGGAAAATCAAAGTTGTCAAAAATAATTATTATCAAGTAAGGCATGCCATGTACATTAAGCTACTGCGAACCGTGTCATGTACCTGAGCTACTGCGAACCGTGTCATGTACCTGAGCTACTGCGAATGGTACATGATGGTACATGGC
>OCZT010000047.1_pt1 | contig 96533 bp, 74 predicted proteins | sample 1539031 | NCBI WGS metagenome assembly OCZT01 (sample SAMEA3539308, study PRJEB22396) | soil metagenome | biome: tundra; feature: field; material: soil | place: USA | collected 2010-05 | depth 0.15 m
GGCGACATTTCTACCGGCTCGGTCGGGAGCCCCGATGGCTGGTCCACAGTCTTCGTTCGCACTAAGGTGGGAAACAACGTCTGGTCCAAGGCAGTCGCAGCGGGCATGTTCGAGACGAAGCCCATCGAGGATGTCAAGCCCGGCCTCGAGCTCGTCACGAAGCTTGCAAAGGAGAAAATCGACAAGAACCTGAAGACGGTCGAGGAGCGCAAAACCTTTGGCGTCAACAAGGCTCTGCGAGATCCATACACCTAAAACTCATCTTTTTGTCATCATCGAAATTATTCGCGTTATTTATATGAATACGGGGATGTGATAGGTTCTCATCCATAAGTTATGATTCTATTTATGTAACTAGTCCATCGGGCTATCGCAACTGAGGAGTGCCAAAGTGCTGGGGTTGAGCTCTCAAGAGCGTCTACCACTCAAGTTTGAAAATTGAACCGGGGGAGTCCTTCAAAATTAACATGGTCTTATTGTGGTGCTCTCGCAACATATTCTAAAGGAACGTTGAACATTTGTGCAGCTGTTTCTTTATGTAGATCCAGATTTGTTTTATTATACTTTGGATCTTCAGCTAGTTGGCCTCTAATCTAAGCTCAATTTGAGACTAATCACAAGCTATTATTTTATTACCCTACGCTGCTGTGTAAATCTGTTTTCATTTGGGGTATCTACTTGGCTGCTGTTGTAAATTCGGCTTACTGCCTGTGAATCTATTTAATAAAGTACGATCCTGGTTAAACTCTCTCGGCACTTTTTTTATAATTGGACTTGGGCACTTAGGGGATCTAATCACTATTTTTCCATATTTTTTAACTTGCGTTTTATAAAATCCCGTTATAAAACCAGAGAACAATTTTTCAGTCTGTCCATATAAAACCAAATTAGTAATTAATTTGTCAAGTTAATACTTACAAAGCTTTTTTTTGTGCCTTTGAGTTTATCATACCTTTTAGTTTTGGGTGCATTTAATTGTTGGAAGAAAATACTCCAAAACTATTGATGTTGCAATTTCACCGACTCCAAAGTTATGGTTCAGGGGATTGGTTCTTTCTTATTTTAATTAAAGCTGCTAGTTGTAAAATGTGAATAGATTACCTGCTCCAAGTAGAACCAATTAATTCTTGGTTTGATTTATGTCTTATTTCATTTTGTGTGTTAAAATCAACATTTCCATAGTAATCCAAAGCATCTTGATCTACACTCAGAGGGAATACTGGGGATTATCTAAAAAAATAATGTAATTGAGCAGACCAGTCTTCCAATTTATTGCGCTCTTCAATATCTTTTATTATTTTGAGAACTGACAGATTGTGATCTTTGTGGAAGCAAAATTCCAATAGTTATACTAGTTTGGGTTTTTCGTCCTCTCCTAAAATTTGTTTATCCAGAAGGTGTATTGAAAGGGCTATGTGATAAGTGTTTCGATTTCGCCGAGAGAACCTATTGGGATATCAGCAAAGACGAAATCTCCTGTAGGGAGAATAAATGCTCTCCATGCGGAAAAGGAGACAATGTTTTCTTAGTTAAAGTACAGATTCCTGATTGCTCAAAAGGGGTGATAACAAAAGACAAAAACTTTTGTTCAAAGTTACTGGAAGCAGTTGATGAAATTTATCTTAGGGACAATAGATAAAAGAATCCATGAAAAAGGATTATTAAATGGCTATGATTATGTAAATGAGTATCAATGGACATTGGAATAAATGAGTAAATTTATTTTGTGGTTTTATGTCCTTATTTTATTTGGTAAGCGCCTATAGCGAGACACCTGAGGATTAATTTTTTCCATTATATCTAATTTGACAAGTTTATTTTTATGTTCCAACATTATGCAATGTACGAAGATTCAGAATTTGTTTGCCTATTTGGCTATATTAGTCATTGAAAGTTGAATTAAATTTTAAGCTACTTTCATATTGGAAAAATTGATGGTATTTTTGTGCATATCCATGGAAAGAAGGTTCAATGAAATTGGAAGAAATTTTCATTATTTTTATAAAAATGGAGAAACCTATGGAAAATTAAAAAGATTCAAATATCTATGCTCGCATGTGCATCATCTTTTTCTCTTTTTTTGGGTTTCTCTATGGTTTTATATACAAATGCTCCTAAACCTCGAATAACAGGCGTACATTTATGATTCTCTGGTAATCGGCAATTTACGCAAAGAGACATTTGGCACTGATGACACTTGAACGCTAGCCACTCTATCCTTTCCCCACAGTATCCACACGGCATTTAATTCACCATTAACAACTAATGAGTTTAACGGCTTTATATCCTTTTTCTGTCCAATAATAATTTTAAATTTAGTCAGCTCAGAATCTATTTTTACAAATATAAGTTAATATCCTAAAGTTGTTTCGGATTATAGAATAATTGATTATAAAAACAAAGAAAATCCTATTTTTATTGTAGATGAAGCCAATTTACTGTTTGTATCTTCTGAGGAAGATTTCGATAAACTTCTAATTTTTACAAGTCGTTTTATGTACCATTGTAAGCATGTGGCATAATTTAGGGATCTATTTCAACTCCCTATACATCTGTGTTGTTGAAATAGGTTTGAATTTAATGGGATTTGGAAATATTGACAATACAGATATATGTTAGTATACGAGATATTGTACTGGTACATAGCAGTTTTTAGGTACTTTCGGAAAGGATATACAAGAAATCAAAGCAAAACATTCAACGATTCTCTTAATATCAGGAAATCTTAAAAAATGAGATAACTGATTATCTGGTTCAGAAAGCTTTGAGAGTCGTAAATGAAAAATAAGATGTTGAGACCCGTTTATTGTTCTCAAAAGGGACGAAGATGAAATTATGTATTCACTGTGGTTTCTGTGTAAGGGCAAAAAAGGTTTTATTTATAGGGATTACAATCAAGATGAGCTATAATACAAAATAATTGGCTTGATGGCTGGCTAATAGGAACTTCTGGTACCAGAAAGCAATTAGTGATCAGACAACGCCGATCACGATACTCTACTGGGATGTTGTTGTCACAGACTATAAGGTATTTTTGAGCAAACTAGTGCTCTAAATATTTAATTATTGATTGTCGGAATAAACTCCTATCCTCTTGCGGATGATAGGCTATCAAGTATTCAATGTTAGAGAATTAGATTTTCATTATACTTGGGATTGGAATTGCTTAGGCTGAATAGGCTAGAAGCAATTGATTATCCAGATCATCTTAAATTTTTATTTAATCAATGAAATGAACCCTTTGTAGGTAGCTCCTTCAGAGTAAATCTGGGGAAAAATTATGTTCAAAAGATAACAGGATATATGGGATTTCGCAGGAGCCGAAAGTTATTCTAAACTTTAGAAAAAAGCTTTAAAATCTGATTTGGGCAAGTAATATCTTATTGAAAGGTTTCGAAATTTGAAGTCAAAATGCCTGAAATGATGAAGGATGTAGATGGGAAGTAAATTTTAGAAAAGCTGCAAAAAATGTATGAATTTCAGAAATAGAATTAAGAATCAGATTAATCAGGATAATACGTTCATCCAAAGTTTAGATTGAGACTTATTAAGGAGAGTGTTATTTTGGTAGAACCATTAGACAAAAAGATTAAGCGCATAGCATGGGGAATTACAGGTTCAGGAGACCAGATGGTTGAGACCTATAGTGTTCTTGTGGATATTAAGGAAAAAATAGGTGTGGATACAATGGTTTTCCTTTCCAAAGAGGGGGAGACTGTAATGAAATGGTATCATCTGTGGGATAAAATCCAGGATGATTTTCCTAATTTCAAAGTAGATGCAGGTCCTAACTCTCCATTTATTGCAGGCCCACTGCAAATGGGCCACTATGATTTTTTGCTAATAGCTCCTGCAACCGCTAACACTGTCGCAAAGATAGTTTACGGAATTGCAGATACCCTCGTTACAAATACCGTTTCTCAGACTGCAAAGGGAAAGACACCTATCTTCATTTTACCTGTAGATCAGAAGAGGGGGACTATAAAAACTACCGCACCCAGTGGCAGGGCTTTTGAGCTAACTATGCGTGAAGTAGATGTTACAAACTCAGAAAAACTTGCACAGATGGAAAATATTACAATACTCAAAAATCCCTATGAGATCTACGATATCTTTGGGCTTGAAGGATCTCCTGAAAACATAAAGGAAAAAATTAGTAAACATTCTGAAAAAAAGAAAAAGAAGTCTGGAAAGTAAAAATGGTACTAAAAACCTTAAAATAAAAATATTTTGATATCCTCTTGGATCCATAAAATTTACTATTAATCTATTGGCAAGTGACTGCAATCGATCAAAAACCCAGAAAATAATAAAAAGTCTCTTACTAATAAGAGAATGGATTTATATATAAGTGGATCAATTTTTCTAAATGAGAATAGTAGTTTCATGATTCGATAAAATTTTATTGTTCCTTCTAAAGTGGAGAAAAACTGGAACAAAACTAATAAATTCTAAATTAGAGGTAACCGATCGGTTAAAAATTTGAGGAGGGTAAAGGTACGAAGAGCGCATATCAGGATGTATTAGAGGAATTAAAAAATATTGAATCTTTTGAAGAGGTTATCAGTATGGCTATATGTCGGGAAAAAGAGGCAAGGGAGTTCTACCTAAATAAAACAAATATAATGGACAACCAAAAGTTTAAGGAACTTTATGAGTACCTGGCAAATGAGGAATTGAAACACCTCGGTTACCTTGAAAAATATCGCGACACAAAAAAATTACCAATAGTCAATACGAAAGTACATAGTGGTCAGTCTTTTACTCCTGAGTTCAATACAGATCGAGCAAAGGGAAATGAGATCACTTTTGGAGATACAGGTATTCTTCTTGCAGCTATGAGGCATGAGAGAAAAAGCGAGTATTTTTATTCGGAACTGGCGAAAAGGGCCAAAGATGATGCTCAAATAAATTTTTTCGAAATACTGGCAGTATTTGAGAGAGGTCACTACGAGTTAATAGATGATTATCTTGAAGAAATAACCAGTTTTAGAATGCAGACCTAAAAACGAATGACTTATGAAAGTATTATCATGTGAAACAATTCCAATTTTTATCTTGTCATCGAGGAAAAGGCTAAACCTATAGATAACATGAAACTTATTTTTGTAGAACAGACGAATGCAAAAATTTTCATTGAAAAACGGAGCATCGGTATTCTCGATGGCTACTTAAGGAATATGGAAAGTAAAAGTGAGCTTTGTACGTCTTGGATCTGGATGGATAAGTAGCATCTCAAATCACTACTGATTTTATTTTCAAACCTAAGGCAATAATATCTGTTTTGCAACTGTCCCCAGATTTATTTTTTTTTGCGATGAGAGAAAAAGGATATAGAGTCCTTCAGAATTCACTAAACTTTTGGTACCCTGTCCACTGCTAAGTACTTGTATGCAATTTTGAGTCTTCGGATGCTGAATTTTCTACTCAGTAATTTTTTGATATTTGTGATTTTACAGAATTTTTGGTATCCCGTCTAAAAAACTAAATGTCAAATTTGCAAGGATCTGCGGGAAAATTAAAGCATGACAATCATTAAATTGTTGTCCTATTTTAAAAAATTTTATAAATAAGTAAGTTTTGTTCAATAACTATTTTTCATATAATTAATTAAATAGTAGCAGTTACAAAATACAGATCATTAGGTATGTGTGTTGTCACGGCATAAACTAAGAATAGAGTTTACAACATCGTATCCTTTCAGAAACTGCGTAGTAGTCTTATAAACGAAAAAACGGTAATATACATCTTAAAAAGCTATGTGATAACCGTGGTAGTAGTTGAACAATGGTATCTTCATTTCGCCTGGGGTTGCAATGGAAACTACCCATTCAAGTGACCATAACTTTCAACGACAATGGCGCTTTTGTTTCTTCAGACGGGTATTCTGGAAAATGGATGCAAGCCAATTGAATAATACTTTGATAATATGATGATCTGAAAACTACTTATGGAGGATACATTGTTGAAAGAGCAATGGTTGGCTTAATGTTCTCCTTCACTTGAGAAAAATGGTTGCTGGTATGCGCTAAATACAGGGTGCACAACTATGCTGGCCGAAGAGTGCAAGGCGGAATTTGGTTCATCCGGAAACAAGGCAAAATACTAAAAAAAACCACGTCATGTTCTATTTTACATACACAAAGATTTGCATGCTCAGTTAAATTTAAATTACAATATAGCTTAAAATACAAATAAGTTAGTTAATAAATGTTCTCCGAGAGATTTCCATCCTCACAGTAAGATGTAGGCTATTTGGATAAAATAATTCCGAATCTATCTGATTCTTTTTGGTAATCACTTTTCAAATGAAAAATCATTTCCAGGCTATACAAAAAAGCTAAAATTATGAACAATGTTCAGAATCATTGTTTCGAAAAATATTTAAATCTAAACTACGTGTTTTTTATGTTAAGCATTTTGAGGTGATATAGAGTGAATTGTGGTGAACTAAAAGAAGGTCAGCGTCTTTCTTGTGAAAGATGTGGGTTTGAACTTAAGGTAGTAAATGCTTGTGGAGATAATAGCTGCTCTACAAAAACATGCTGTGACGGCGACATACAATGCTGTGACGAGTCTATGAAATTAAAATGATATTCAAGATAAACTAACCGACATTCTCGTGTGTACACAAATGTATAATTTGTTTGTCTATTTACTCAATATTAACTCATTGATCCATTGTAAGCTAGATTAATTTTTAAGCTATCTACTTATTGAGAAAATAGATAACATTTTTGTGTACATCTGAAACTCAGATCAAGCACTTTATAGCTAGATGAGCATTAATAACGAGCAGCTACATGCCACGGACGGACAGTAAAAAAGTTAAATGAGAATAAGCATAAAGTAGATTATGTATTTTCAAACTTTAATCCAGGAAAATAGCAGGCTAAATATTAAGCTGCTTCCGAAAAATGCAGAAAAAGTAAACCTTGTAGCGATTTTGGTAATTCGGCTACAATTATACCGTATAATAAAAATAAGTAGGAAAGAATGTTCTATTAAAAATTGGTCGTATTGGAATAAAAATATTACATAGTCTTAGGATCTTAATTTTCTCTACCCAACGCAAACGTCTCTAGAATTTTCTCCCTTATTCTATCTGCGTCCTTGACGATGATCTCAACAGTCTCATTCTGATTCTATGAAATAACATTAGTTTTTGGTATATTCGCCTGTCAAATTCTTCGGGGAACCTTTTGGAAAATATCCACATACATACCTGGCAGTTTCTAGCTTCAGTCGCTTTATTCAGCTGTTGCATTGGGGTTTTTCCGCATCAGCATTTTGTTTGATATCTTGTTGATAAAACTGATAATATTCCTTAGATTTCTCTGTATTCCCTTGTTCATCTATTCGTTAAGTGTCTGAGATGTGGTTCCTACAGATTCAACAGCAAATGTATATGGAAGTCCCAAAGAAATACTGTTCTCGATTAGTTTGGTTATATCATGAATTAGTTTTGAGGGGTGTTATACGATCGTACCGTTTTTACTTTTTAGAATTAAAGTGAATCTTCTACTTAACATTTTTTTAGTTTTCTTCTCACGAAACCGAAATTTCGACTAGTTATACCCAAAATAAGGTACTCTCAGACGTTTTAAGACATTTTTTGGATAGGTAATGTTATTCCAAAGGACTCTCAATAAAAGATCTCTCTAATAACCCCGAGGAAGTCATTTTTCCGACCAATCTAAAAACCCCTAGAGTTACTATCATGTAGTGATAGGTCGGTTTACGAGATATTATCTATATTTTTATCATTTTAAAATGATATAATACAGTGCATATAATTAATTATTTTTTTCGATATTATCGCATATAATAATCAAAAATAAATATATTATACATAGAACTTAACTATGAATCTATAATTTTTGCTCAAGCGTGATGGCTAGGTTCAGACTAGTTAAGTCACAAAATTATTGCAAAGTGATCTAAGGCACTTTTTTAAATGATGTCGGTGTGTTTATGCTACACTCAAAATAAGTTTATTGTAGGTTCCAAGAGTAAGTTGATTTATCGATTGGATTTTTAGCTTTCATTCTTTGTGTTTCACAATTTATAGATGATTTCTAGAATATAGTCCCTAAGAAAGGTTATTTTTGGATTTCTACTTGGTTAAAGTTTTTATTTAAAGAACAAAGTTTATATCTCGGGTCGCTAATCTAAAAATCCCTACTTACAATCTACTGGCAAACGATAAAAAAATATAGAGCTTAGCAATTCATTAAAAAAAATCATATGCTTAAAACTTCAAATGATTTAGGTCATAATACTTATGATCCATATGCTAATGTTTTTGCAACTTATGTAATTTTAATCCTAAGGGGAAATTCGATATGAATAAATATATTTTACCGATGGTTTTATTGGTTTTACTTTTAATGCCAGCAGTTTTAGCAGCAGGCAATGTAAAAATCAAGGGTTTTTCTGCTAACGTTACTAATGGAAAAATTCCATTATATACAAGGTTTACTGGTGATGTCACTGGTAAAGTTATGACTTGGCGTTGGATATTTGAAAATATAGGAACCGGCGCCACTACTTATAGTGGTTCAAGGATTACAACTCATCATAATTTCAAAAAACCTGGAATTTATAATGTTACATTGAATGTATGGGGATCTGAAGGCAATGATACACTTATTAAGCCAGCATATATAACTGCCACGGGAGTAAGCACAAATGCAATATACAAGGCTAAATTGAGTGGTTCCAAAGCTAAAGCTTCTTTAAGCAAACATAAACATAAACACAAACACCACTTCACACATCATGAAGCTGAATAATTAATTATCGTGGGGCTATCTAAGGCATTTTCTTGAGTAGATTAAGGCCAATGTTATTTTAAACGAATTATGAGTCTATCTAGAGGCTGAAATTAAGTCAATATTGATTCTCAGGGAAAAGCTTCAGTCTGCTATAATTTATGAGATTAGGACCACTATGCTAATACTAATTAGTTTATTAGGACTAGATAACTAGAAGTATATTATAAATCAAACCCAAGTGTTATTAATAAATCCCATCATATATTTAAGTAGATATTTGATCAAGCTGTAGGTATTTCCCTCCTCCTGCAGCTCACAAGATCAACTTTTTGATATCCAAAATCAACTGGATCACCTATAATTGGGGTTATTGAATTAATACAGACACGATTCTAATAAATGTTTACGATCTGTATGGCAAGAAACTAATCGGAGTAAGTATGCCAGTAACTAAAACCAACTAGAAATGTCGATTTTAAAGACTATGGAGATCAATGAAAATCACATATTTCATAGATAAAAGAATATGTATTATTTTTAAAAAATATATAATCTCAGATGCTGAATAAGCATAATTACATAAATTACATATAATTAGTAAAATATCTATTTTCAATATATAACCTATAATTAAGCTATAGCATTGAAGAAATTATTTAATTTATGTAATTTCAGTGTAATTTCTCCATAATTATGTATATTATTGTTTTATGAAATATATAGCAGGTGGCCAGAATTATGCATAAAAATTTTAATATTTTAAGAATTTTCTTTAGTACGTTTTAAAATTAAGAGAGCTAAGATAGTAACGCTACAATAGATATAGTATCTATCTTGTGTGATTAAAAAAGTCTTTTGATCTATACAAGCTTTTGTTTCTAGATAACCATGTAAAGTTTGGATGATATTATGTGCGTTAGCATGCATATACAAAAAATACCCCCTATTTATATATAAATAAAAATTACACTTATAATTATTAAAATCATTTATAAAAAAAATTATATCCGATCAAAAATTACCTTCCGATGAAAATATTTCAAACACGCCCATACAACGGCGCTTGCATGATTATATGCTTGGAGCAATGTGAAAAATTAATTTAAAGATTATATATATTGTATTATGAAAGCACTTGAAAATTACTATTTCACACGCTACAAGAGCTTTTAATCATAAGACAAACAAAAAAATAATCTTTATTTTAAAAGAATTGATCTATCAAATAACATATTAACTAGATTTCAGTAAACTTTTATTTGCAGTAATAACTTTAATTCCCGAATTCTTAAAATCTTCATCGTGAGTGACAAAAGTTAATTTGTTTTCGTTACAAATTTTTGTAAAAACCATATCACTAAAATGGTAATTTTCTGATGCAAAGTCATCTGCTAATTCATATAACAAATCATTATCATCTCTATTAAGATCACATATTTTAGTGAATTTAGCTACTTTTCGTATACAGTTTGCAACCAATGAAGGAGTCTCTTTACAATTCTCTGTTTCGCGAAAAATCTTATATTGAGTAGCCTTTAAGCCTAATTTTTCTTTAAATATGTTGAATTCATGTCTTAAAATTTTATTAGCAAACTCAGAGAGTTTCATAGTTAGTATATATATTGCACTTCCAGCTTATCATATTTAGTAGCATTCCGCTATAAATATCCATATGTTCCGTTGAGTTATAAATATATGACATGTAAATAGTATGTATCCAAATATTTGTATCAAATAGATGGCCTTGGCCTTCCAGATAATCACGGCGATGTACATCCTTACCCACGTCTCGTTATTAGCGCTATGAATCACCATGATCACCACAAATGTCTAGTGATGTTGTAAAGCAGCTTTTGTATTTATGTGAATATGCCAATCTAAATTTAGGTACAAATTTCAAATTTTAAGTGCACATATTTTTAATAAGATATCATAAATTTCATATAATTATATAATTCATTTCTATTACTGCTGGCAGACCAAACTTTATATAGGTTTTAGCGAGTTGTTAGCCAACGAAAAATTCATCTGCTTCTAAAGTTGGGTTAAGAGAAATCTTTTCTGGGTCTATTTTTGAAATTAAGCCCTTAAATATTCTTCAAAAACTGTTTTGTAAATATATATTTTCTCGAAAATAATACGAAAGGGTTTCCAATCAATTTAAGAATTAATTATTAGCGATTTTGTTTCTAACCTACCGAATAATTTTGTATTATTCTTTAAGAACAAAATAAGAAAAGTTTTCGTGAGTAAAAATATTGTTAAGATATTTGACTCTCCAATACTCAAATACATAGTGCATATCAAAATTCTCTATAAAACTCTGTTTTTCATAGATTTAGAACAAAGATGGAAAAAAGAATAAGAATAAAAAGGGCTATCCAGTCTTTTTTCTGCATTGAAAGTTCATACATTGAAGTCCGCAATGTTCCTTGGTTATTCCTATTTTCCATCGCAAGGGTCCGTTCTTCAGTATCTCTGATGACTTCCTTTAGCAACGGAATAGCAAGTGCAGGAATCGAATGGAATGGATTTTGTACAAAATCTATCCCTCTTGCGTTCTGGGCAGCTTTTGTACGCTCAAATCTGTCAAAGAGGATAGGGAAAATTGCTATAGAAATATTCATCATTGCAGCGAGCTAGTGGGGACTTATTCCCAGCCAGCTGAGCGGTACAGGCCTGAGAATTCTTTCTACCTCACAGGATGATTGCAGATGGATCAGTACTTGCTGTCAGAAAGGCTGCAAAAAGCAATGGAGTAGGAATCTGGAAACGAGCTTAATTCTATTTTCAAGCCCTTCCTTTCTGAGGTTTAAGGAGTCCATTGAGGTGAAGGGCAAGTGGGGATTTGCCACTGGAGTTTTTGCCTATTATTCCTATGAATTCTCCTTTTTGTATCGTCAAATTCACGTCCTCAAGTGCAGTAGTCCCATCAGGATAACTGTAACTTACTTTCTCAAATCTGATCATGCTTAATCAAACCTTATTCTCCTTTGTTTAAATTCTCGTAAATACTCTCGGATCTGACACAAATCAAAATTTAGGTGTCTTATACCGTTGAAAGTAGCGTAGTGTATTCATGCCATCTTCTGGATATAATGAATTATTCCAAATCAAATATCTTCATTTGCTTATATGGTTCTTTTTCCTGTTTCCGCTAATTTTCAACATAGTGTTATATTCATCATAAATTGTGCCATAATCTCAGTTCCAATGTATTTTCTAATATCACTACGCAGTTCATAATCTCATAACTGTGTTTTAATTTAAAGTATTTTATGGGGTTCTTCTTGTTGTGATACTTTTCACGATCTTCATCAATTTTAAAGGAAAATATTTGATTATGGCGCCAACAAAAAAATGCACATGATCACTGTCAATGCTTATTGAATCAAATTAAAAAATAGTACCTTCACCAATTTCATTGCAGATATTTTTTAAATAGGTGATTATATCATTATTTGGGGAAAATTTGCCCAAAACATCATAAACAAAAAAACTCTTGATATCTTATATTATAGACCAAATGGTTTAATATGAATTTTCATTTTGAGCTCAAAAGTGGCTTAAAATAATTCAGTTGGTTAATAAGCGGATCTATTAACAGCTCCTATACCCACAGCAAGTTGCTGGATAATTGACTGAAATAAACCAAATCATGGACTTTTATATTTCAGGTTTAAAAATTATGTAGGTTGTGACTGATGTTTTGATAATATCTCCAGGTAGAAAAGGAATAACGCCAAAAGCAAGAGTTTTTCCAAGATTCAAGTCAGCCATTATCATTAACCGAAAAGCTCCACCTGAATAAATAACCAGCACTTCTGCGTTCATATTAAAAGCATTAATGAAAAACTGGAATTGGCATCATTTCCAGTCTTTCTAGGAAGTTTTCCTATTATCTAGGCAGCCAAAATAAAACCGAATATATAACCACCTGTGGACCCAAGAAACACTCCTATCCCTGAACTGCCTCCTGCGAATACTTGGTAGCCCTACAATACCAAGAAGTATGTACACTATCACTCATACTCTCTCATTTGCTTCCCAATATACTGCTAGCAAGTAGAACAAAAAAAACCTGCAGTGTTATAGGGACCGAATATAAAGGTACAGGAATCATTATACATGCACCCGTGGCCGTAAGGGCTGCAAAAAGAGGTGCAAAGACCATCATTCTGAGTTTACTAGTATTTGCTGAATATGATTGACTGTTTTTTATATGCACACTTTTTCCTCTTTTCATTTCATTTTTCTAGATTTATTTTATTTTTTGCTTGTGAAAGTCTATCAAATATTGTATGGTCTAAAGGGGTAATGATATAGGCCTTGGTAGAAAGTGAAGTTGTAATAGGACTGAAACTAGCATAACGTTACTTAATGTTCTCAGCAGTAAGTACATCGCAATAGGACTTGTACGATTGAAGTGAGAGATAAATATTTTAGGCATTAAACTGTATGAAAATTAATTTTAAAACACAAAGTAAAAATGTACTCTATTTTGGGCTTCGAGTATCTACATACTAAAATGTTAGTAATTAGCTTCTATGCGATGGATAATCCACTCAAATATGCCTTTATATTATTTTTTGGATTGATTGCAGTCAATTAAAGTGGAATTAATGGTACGTTTCGTAAATCTCAACTCATATTGGAAAGCTTCTTAAAATATATGGGTATTTTAACATGATCAGGTTCGTTTGTTTTACATTGTTTATTATATTTTCCAGAAAATCAGTCTTATTTTTCAGATGGACTTCGGTCGTTCTCTGAAAGATAATTATATATATCTTATATCGCTATTATGGATACTTCACCTGGAATGCAGATTCAGTAAACAGTTATATGTCTGAATTCTCTTTGGAACTGTATAATGGGCGCGTGGCCTAGCCCGGATATGGCACCAGCCTCCTAAGCTGTGAATCGGGGGTTCAAATCCCCTCGCGCCCGTTAATTTCCTTTAATCTGTTTTTCCCAGCTTTTTTCTGAAATAAGTATTCTTCGATCGGTTATTATAGATTAAACATTGGGTATTATTAGTAATAGAAGTAAATTTTGCTAGATTATGGGGATATATTCCATATTCTATAGGAAAATTTTTTATCTGAAAAAAGAATTATTTTGTAGCTTAGTTCAGTGGATTGTAGAAACAGCAAAGTTCGGAATAGTATCTATCTATTGGAAAATACAATGTTACTTCAGAGGGAAAAGTAATTGATTAGGAAAGCCAGGGTAAATGACGTTGTTTTAATGAGGCAGATTATCAGTATTTATTCCAAGAATGAGCTCATGCTTGCCCGTTCTCTTAGTGAGATATATGAGAATATCAGGGATTATTATGTATATGAGATCAATGGAGAGGTTGTTGGATGTGGTGCTCTCCATGTGGTCTGGGAAGACCTTGCCGAGATACTTGCCCTCGCCGTTAAACCAGAATTTTCAAGAAAAGGAATCGGTACAAAGCTTGTTTCGGCCTGCATTGATGATGCCAAATACTTTGATATGAAAGAGGTATTTGCTCTTACTTATGTGCCTGATTTTTTTGCGACTCTAGGTTTTAAAGTAGTAGACAAAAATTGTCTTCCCAGAAAAATCTGGTCTGGTTGCATAAGATGCTCAAAGTTTCCAGACTGCAGCGAAATTGCTGTCTTGAAATCAATTAATTCTTGACCTGCTCCAAAAATATTTTTTCCTATGTTCCGTTCGATCTGTATCTATTTTTCTTACTGATACATAGGTTTTGAGGTAAAACACTCATGCTGTCAAGATCAAATATCTATTACAGTCTTCTGAATTATTACCCTAACAATTACAAGCCTACCAGCATAGAAGACTACAGAAAAATTTGATTTTAGTTAAGATTGATCTAAGATGCATTTACTGGATCAGTAAATGCTTTGATGCATATAGTTGCATTTGGTACCAATGATGTTATGTCGTACCACTGAATTCCGTCTGTACTTGCAAAGCTTTCTCCCGCAGTTGCGTTCGCATTGCTGCTATAGCCCCGGATGGGTTTTGATATTGATATCGGGTAAGTATATCCAGGGGTTGTAAGTTCCAGGACTACTGAAAAAGTTTGGCCTGCCTGGAGATTAGTTCCAAAAGTCAGAGGGATTGTGTGGTATCCAATAGTTGGAATTGTTCCAGTCTGTGTAACAACAGGACCACATATACTAGTAGGGTTAGATTCCGTATTATTGTAGATACTAATCGTATAATTGGAGTTATAGACTGGTGTGTAGAAACTTACAGCTTTGAGAGTTTCGTTAGATACTGCAGTATATACACTGGCACACCCTAATGTATTGGTGAAATTTCCTCCTCCTAATGATCCAATCCATCCAAGTGGATCGTGTTGGTAGATGCTTGTATAATCATTAAGTGATTCCGCACTGAATACTGCATTTTCACCTTGTTTTCCTAAATTGGAATCATAATAAGAAATGTAACAATACCCATTATCACCCCATTGTGGACCCCAGCTATTTTTTATGATAAATGCTCCATCTCCGGGTGGAGTTGTGGAGAAATTGTATCTACTGTAAGAATCGTTCCAGCCTACAATGGTCACAGCGTGATAGGAATCTAATGTTCCATTATAGTAACAACTGTGAGTTTTTTTGTTATAAATAGTAGTATTGTTGGAATCTATGTAAATTGAAGTTCCAACTCCGCCATAATTCATAATCGCTGCTTTTATCTCCTGATTATCTGTAGAATTAGCTCGAAGTGCTGGATAAGTTATATTTTGTACATGTCTTTGTACAGGGAGTCCTATTTGTGAAGTGTATAGGTTAGGGTTCCACAGGTCATTAATATTATTCATTGGTCCTGCCCAGCTAGTTAGATAAGCACTTGTCATTAAATAATTTCCTCCACCGTTGGAACGACGATCAAAGCCATTTGTGTAGTTGTCAGAAAGAAGGTTTTTCATATTCTGTTCTGAAAAGTTGTAGTTTTGTCCCGGCATAAGATATGATTCAAGAGATCCGTAAGTTGCATATATCCAACACGTAGCTGTATGGCCTTGATTTTTTACAGGGGTTACTTTGTTCAATATCCGCAGATCATAGGAAACCGGAATAGGTGTGTTTGCTAAAACATTTAAGCCTGGGGCGGAAACATTTTTGAGATAATTAAAATCGATAGGGGGGGGTATGATTATCGTTGGATTGTATCTGTTGTTATTTATGTAATCAATCAATTTAGGATTTTCTGGTGAAAGCCCAAACTTTGGAGAAAGTTTAGTTTGGTTCACAATATTTTTGTGAATATTAGATGACATGTTTTCTTCTGAAAATTCTGTATACGCCATTGCAATTGATGAACTTATAACCAAGAACAAAATCATAATTTCAGTAAAAATCGATACTTTTTTTATTACAGATACATCAGTTATTATACTATGTTTTTTTTTCATTTTTATTACCTTGCACATTTATGTAAAGATTTATTTGCAAACGTTATTCCAATTTATTTTGTTTTATATAAATATACTTATTTTAAAATCCAACTCGCTTTTCAAGTTTCTTTGAATTCATTTATCAAAAACTAAAACTGAATATTTTCTGTATTTGGATGCAATATAGAGAAATTTTAGAGCTTATTAATTCCAATGACTCTCAATAGTAGCGTCAACATATCTAATTTACTCGTTACGTATTGGTTTGATATATCAATTACAAACTGCATAAATTATATTTAAATGTACCTCTTATATATCTTTTCCCCTCTATTTTTTATTTTGCAGTGATTATATAACTAACATTTTATAAATATTTCAAGAGGATTTTACTCTTCTTGCTCTAATATTTTAAAAAATAGGGCATATATCTATTCATAAATTCCATCTTTAGACTAATAATCGCATATAGATTTCAGTAGCTATATGGAATCCTTAATTTTCAAAATTCAACTTTTATTAATATCTATACATTAATCTTTTTTATTAAGAAAGTGATCATGTATATTTTCTGTTTCAATTTAATATAATAAAGTGGAGGCAGTTGTATATATATTTGTCAACATATATTTCATCATATAATTAAAAAATAATTCATACATATAATCTAAACAATTGTGATTTTATAGTGCGTGGTATGTTGATTTTTATATTGAAGAGAGTAACCAAGTGCACTTTTCGTGCTTTTAATGATACTTTACGTGATCTGGTGGATAATGAGCAAGCCAAAATTATTGTGGATATCGTTATGGATATTTACCAAGCTAGGATTTCAAATAGATTGGCCTTTTAAGTTTATCTATCAACTTATTGGCGCATCGTTTTTTGGTTTCATAGCCTTTTATTAGTCGCTGGAGCTTCAATGAAAATAATTGATAAATTCCAAACTCCATTATTAGAAAACTTGGTGATACCTTACAAATTATTGATTACATGCATCAATTTTGGTAATATACCATAAGTTATGTTGAATCAGATTATTTTTATCCATTCTCTTTCACCGCAAAAAAGCAGGGCGCTGAGTCGATTATTATGTTAACAAAGTTCTGTTTTTATCATTTCCAATGATGCATATTTTTCGTGCTAAAATCTCTAAATTTTTTAAGTTCCATACGTAATCAGGAAAGGTTACTGATCTATGACTCCTGGAGTTTATGGAACTCCTAGAACATCTGGAGTTCGGGGAACACTTGAAATTAATTAGCCCAAACAATCATCGTAAATAGATAAATAAGGAAATGATATTTATATAGTTCTGGCAGTGTAACGAAGGTTCTGTAAATTTTTTTGCTTCATCGGATTTATTTAATCCAAATAGAACAGTTCCTTTACCTAGCCAAGCTTTTGAATTTTGTAGGTCAATTTCAATAGCAGTGTTATATGCTTTTACAGCTTCATTGGATTTATCCATACCAGAAAGAGCTAATCCTTTGCTTATCCAAGCAGATGAATCTTTTGGATTAATTTCAATTGCTTTGTCAAATGCTTTTATTGCTTCTTCATATTTATTTAAATGATCAAAAGCAAGTCCTTTGCCTGTCCAAGCATTTGAATCCCGTGGGTTAATTTCAATTGCCTTGTCAAATGCCTTCATTGCTTCATCATATTTATTCGATCTATCTAGAGCAATTCCTTTGTTTTCCCAAGCATACGCATTCTGTGGATTAATTTCAATTGCTTTGTCATAGGCTCTTATTGCTTCATCTGACTTGCCTAAATCATCTAGAGCATTACCTTTGTTGATCCAGACGGTTGAATTATGCGGGTCAATTTCAATTGCTTTGTCAGATACTTTTATTGCTTTTTCTGACTTTCCTGAATGGCTTAAAGTATAATGGTCAATGTGCTTCAACTCCGGACCAAACCATTGATCATATTTTAATTCTGCGTTTTGCGGATATCCTTTTACTAAATATACTATTGTTGTTTCGGTTTCGCCATCTTTCATAACATCGTATGTTAAATGATTTATCGAACTGTCGAGGTAGCCAAATCATATGTATATTTGAGATCATCAACAGCAGATACCAGTCTAAAGGATTGGTTGATGCCGATTTATCACTTTTATTTTTAATATATATAGTTACTACTGCATACGTGGAACCTGCGGGGGCTTTATTATATTCACCAATATAATCAGTTGTATACCATTTCCAATCATAGTAACAAACGTTGTCATCCGAGATTGAAGTAGCAGTTTTACTTGAATTAGTTGTACTCTGAGATATAGATTACTTATGGATATCAGAATCAGTAATTTTTGAAGGAGTGGTGGGAGGAGTTGCAAACGCAAATCCAACAAAAAGAAGAATTACTATAACTAATCTCAATGTTCCTGATAATGAAATATTCAATTTGCTTTCAACTATTTGTGAAATAGGGGGAATCAATACAAAAGCTCCCAAAATCATAAGCATTGCTGCAAAATATTCGTTCCCCAATGCCGTCCCGAAGCCTACTAGCAAAAAAAATGTTCCAAGTATCCAACGAAGGATTAAACCCAGTGTTATTTTAATTGGTTCTTTTTGCTTCATTTCAATATTCCAACTAATTTTTTTTTCGTTTAATATATCAAAATTAGTTTTTATATAAATAGATAATATTCTATTTTGTTTGTTGCAAAGTAAGTACATGATTTGGTCTTTTCTAGTTGTATATTCCCGGATCTTACCTCTAAATGACACGTAGGATGCTATCAAGAAATAGACGAAGCGAGTAACCCAAAATGTACTGTTAAATGCTGAGCAAATGTATTATGTGGGTTGTATATAAAAAAATTGGATTTCAAAGAAACTGAATGAAAAAGTTTATAGTTCTCTAGAACAAATATTGTTTTGTCGAACAGACAAACAAATTCTCATACCGTAAATTAGATACTGTTGGTGAGTGCATCCCAACAGTATTTCTCTATCCAATTCATGATGAACTTTGATTTCCATAATAGTTAATTTTTGCAATGCTGAGACCCTTACCCCATACTCCATCGTATTGCAATTGAGCATGGGTTATATGTCCTTTTACTAAATATATTATTTTTATTTCAATATCTCCACCTTCGACAATTTCTATATTCTGAGAATCTAGTGAACTATTAGATGCATTTGCATCATGTTCATACTTCAAGCCATTAGCAATCAAATTCCAACCATTTCGGCTTGTTGTTATCTTGTGATCACCAATATTTTTCAGATACAAAGTCGCTACTATATATTCATATCCAACTGGAGCTTGAGTAGCACTTATATGAAATGTCTCATACCATTTCCAATCCCAATAACAAACATTGTTTGGATCGTATGATACAGTAGCAGCAGCAATTGCCATCGTTAGAATAAGTATCATAAAGATTGTCAATCCAAATTGATTAAGGGTAATTTTTGTCATGATTTCTCCAAATTTTCCCATTTTCATTTGTATTGATAGGGTTAGCTGTTTTCAAATCATTAATTGCCAAAATTCCATTTTACAAGTTGTAAGCCTAATGATATTCTGAAAAACCAACCAGTTGCTACATTCATCTTACAAAGAATAAAAATAAATGAAAATTAAGGAACTATTCAACCTACAAATCTGATTTAGTTGACCTATTTAGATAAAGTGTCTTTGCCTTTCAAAGCTTTAGAATCATGTGGGTTAATTTTAAGTGCCGGTTCCGTTGCAAAAAATCCTTTCTAATGATACAATACAATAAAACGAAAACCAAAGATAGTAATATGCTATCTAATTCCTTTAAATGGAAGCATTATGAAGGGGAAATTATCCTATTAAATGTAAGATGGTACTTAAAATATCCATTGAGCTATAGAAATTTAAAGGAAATGATGATAGAAAGAGGAATTCAAGTTGATCACAGTACTATAATGAGGTGGGTACATCAATATTCCCCTGAAATAGAAAAGAAGATAAGAAGACATTTAAGATTAACAAACTATTCGTGGAGAGTTGATGAAACCTATATCAAAGTAAAAGGTAAATGGAAATATTTTTACCGAGCAGTTGACTCAAATGGAGATACAATTGATTTCATGGTAAGTACAAAAAGAAATCGAAGTGCAGCGAAAATATTCTTTAAGAAAGCTTTGAGTTCTAATCATAATCAATCCGAGGGTAATAACCGTTGATAAGAATCCAGCTTATCTACTTCCTATAGATAAACTGAAAAATGATAAAATACTACCTAAAAAAGTAGGCATTCGACAAATCAAATATTTGAATAACATTATAGAATAAGATCATGAATTTATAAAGCGAATTGTTAATCCAATGTTAGGATTTCAGTCTTTTCGATCTGCTAATGAGATTTTAAAAGGAATTGAAGCTATGAATATGATTAAAAAAGACAAGTCAATAATTTAAATTATTCGGTTCTTAATGAAGTCAAATACATCAAGCAATTATTTGCCATATTTTTATAATGTCAGTACATTTTCCTTGAATATTTTGATTTTTATTCATTACTAATAGATTTACATATTTTTTTGAATTTTTACAACGGAATTTTTTATAAAGCTTGTTATATATAATGCTGCTATTAAAGTGTCTGATTTTCCATAATTTCTATTTTTACTGTGTCTATGCAGCAGTATTTGTTGCTGTGTCAATCCCAAAAACCGTTTCACCTTCGTTAATTAGGCATTTTTTCTCTGTCCTTGGTGACTGAAATTCCATAAGGCTGGCTTCCTACAGGTACACTGGCTGAAACAATATTAGTCGTTACATTCATTACAGAGACATTGTTGCTATTTAGGTTTATCACATACACCTTTGTTCCATCTGGAGTGACTGCAACACCCAAAGGTAAGGATCCCATATTCACGGTGGTTATAACAGTGTCTGTTGCTGTATCAATTATCGAGATATTGTTATCGTATTCGTTTGTCACATAAACCTTTGTTCCACCTGGACTGACTGCAACTCCAATTGGATTGTTTCCTACATTCACCTTGGCTGTAACATTATTTGTGGCCATGTCAATTACAGAGACAGTGCCTGGGCTGTCAAATTTCGAGTTTGTCACATATACCTTTGTTCCATCCGGTGTTGTTGCGACTCCCCAAGGATCATTTCCTACATTTATAGTTGCTGTAACATTATTTGTGGGTATGTCAATTATAGAAACATTGTTGCTGCCATAGTTCGTTACATATACCTTTGTTCCATTGGGTATGACTGCAATTCCCATAGGTTCTTTTCCCATACTCACTGTGGCTATAACAGTGTTAGTTGTTGTGTTAATCACAGAGACATTGTTGCTGCCGTAGTTCGTTACATATACCTTTGTTCCATCTGGGGTTACTGCAATTCCCCAAGGATCATTTCCTACATTCACAGTGGATGTAATGCTGTTTGTAGTTGTGTTAATTACAGAGATAGTGTCGTTGTATTCGTTTACCACATATATCTTTGTTCCATCTGGTGTGACTGCAACTCCTAAAGGATTATATCCAACAGACACAGTGGCTTTAACGGTGTTGGTCGTTGTGTCAATTACAGATACATTATTGCTGCCGGAATTCGTAATATATGCAAATGGCGTACCTCCTGCGATACTCACCAATACTAAAATCACAGCTATTGAACCTAAGGCTATTGAATACAACTTTTGTTTATTGATCATGTATTAAGTCCCTTTTCCCTATGTTATTAATTAAAATAATTCGAAGATAGTTTCATCTGATTTGGAATATTCATCAACCTGCTTCTGAGTGTTGTAATATCTCTAACTCTGGTCATATAATCATGTAGTGTCGTAATAATCAAAAAATTTGGAATTTCTCACATATTAATTCATTTTTAATCAAAATTTTAGAATTCGGAGAAAATATCGCATAAATTTGATAAACACCAAACTTTGAAAGGCAAATAATTTTTGATATATTCAAAAGAATATGACTATATATAATTTACACACCGGAAAATTTTCACAAAATGGATATTTTTGCGATTCGCTTATTCATATTTTATCTTTTCAGGCATATAACTTTTATTTTGTAAATAATAATTTATCTGAAAAAAACTCCCTTATCCACAAATATTCTCTTTCCCCAGTAGAAAAAAGCTACTGAATAGTCTTATGTTATCTAAAAATCGAACAGTTCTCTCATTTGTCTATCAGAAATTTTCGTCTGCCTGGTCGATGTCAATTGCTTCGTCATACTTTCCTGATATCGTAAGCTCGATCCTTTTATGGATTAATTCTTCTGATGATGGATCTGTACCTGCGATTATCTCGAAGATTAGAAATCCAACAAAGTGATTAATGAAATCGTTGTGATTGTATAATATAATTTAGTTCTAGCCATATTTATTCTTTTCATATTGATTTAGCTATTAAATTTCAGAACCACACTGATAACATTTATGTTATCAGTGGTGCTCATGAGGTCACTAATATGATGTCAATGATAATAGGGAACATGGTAATGATGATAGTGATGATCATTTTGCTCCAAATTAACCTGCGCTTGCATGTCGTTGTTATCGAGAATGGCTATACCATGAGTTAGAGGACAATTAGCTTCTTAGATATAATTTTGAATATATAATCAATATACGATAAATATTGGCAAGATAATTATGTTAAGTATCATAAGACAAAAAGTGAAACCTCAGGTATTTAGCCTAGGAAATATACAATCAACGTCATAATTTTTACTTTTTTTCGATAGCTATATTATTAATTTTTTATTAAATTATATTTTTAATTAAGTTAAGGACTGCAAGAATCAAATGGTCTTAAATGAATTGTATTCTTTTTCAGGCTTAAATAGTCATAGAAACTGCATCTAGATAGGTGTACTAATGTTAGATATAATTACAGATTTCAGGGAAATGCTATCATGATTTTGAAGTTGCTACCGTTGATTACATTCGGTTTTTGTCTATCAGTTTGTCTTTTTCTGCTGAGATGCTCGATTATAGAGTATATGTAATGTGTTTCGACTTTGTCTCCTTCAGTGGGGCGAATATCTGTTTGATTACTAAAAAAACATCTATGATAATATAAATAAAATCTGAATTATTATTTTAAAAGATCCCAAAATACTAGAGGATAGCTATAAATTGACTCTTGGTATTCCTTATAATATGCAAAAACTTAAGGAAATCGCAGAAAAAATTAGGACAATGGAACTCCGGGGGGCAGGCCGGATTGCAAAAGTTGCTGCTGAAGCCATCAGAGATTATGCCAAAGGCCTAGAAGTAGTTTCAATGGAGGAATTTAATACTTGCATTCGAGAAGCTTCTAATCTTCTTATAAGTACTCGTCCTACAGCTGTTTCTCTCCCGAATGCTGTAAAACTTGTTACTAAGTATTCTTCAGGAAATGTAAAAGAAGCAAGGAAGGAAATTATTGGGAACGCAAATCTCTTCATCGATAGAGCTGACAAAGCCCTCAAAAAAATCGGGAAAATAGGTGCAAGAAGAATCAAAGATGGGGATATTATTATGACCCACTGCAATTCTCATGCTGCTCTTTCTATTATTACTACGGCTTTTGAGAGTGGGAAAGCCATTTCAGTAATTGCCACCGAAAGTCGCCCTAGGCGCCAGAGCCTATCGACGATTCATCATCTTAATAAATTTGGTATCCCTACAACTCTTATTGTGGACTCCGCAGTGCGTTACTACATGAAAGATGTAGATATGGTCATCGTTGGAGCCGATGCTATTTCAACTAATGGTACGCTGGTGAATAAAATCGGGACTTCTCAACTTGCTCTTGCCGCCCATGAGGCAAGAAAGATTTTCATGGTAGCTGCCGAGACCTTCAAGTTTAGCCCAAGTACAATTGTTGGAGATCTCATCGAAATCGAAGAAAGAAGTCCTGATGAAATTGTCGATCCTTTATTAATTGCAAATCTATCTCACTTGCAGGTGAAAAATCCGGCTTTTGATTTCACTCCTGCCAGATACATTGACATGATAGTAACTGATGTCGGGATAATCTCTCCTGCTATAGCATATGTAATTATAAAAGAGCACTTGAGTTGGGAGCTTGGAGAAATTTGAGGGATGTAAAAGTAATTATTAATTTTTTAGTTTAGTACTCTCACCAGCTGTGTTGTATATCCAGTAAAATCCTACCATTTTTCACTAGTTTTGCAGGAAAGTGTTGGAATGGTGATTTATTTCTTTCACAGTATTGGTCTTAAGTGCTATCTGGTAGAGAAATAAATAAATAAATAAATATATAAATATATAAATAAATATCCAGTTTAAATTAGCCTGATACTCGTTAAATTAGCTTGTGTTTGGGTACAACTGGTGTAGACTAATCACTATGCTAAATTCGGTCTATTTTATTTTCTATTGCATCATCTCTTCAGCGTTAAATAAGTTATTTTTTTAACTGTACTTTATGGAGAAAACAAAATCAACAACTATTTTTACTAAGATTCACTAAATAAATTTAAGTATGTTTTTTTTTCAACTGTCGGTTCTTGTTCTTGTTTTTACTTCTCAATTAATTCGTGATCGAAGTATCCATTGAGTCAAAATTGATAATAGTCAAAAAATTTTTGTAAACTGAGTATCTGTGTTTTGTTTTCATTCAATTGTACTTGATATTGTTTAGAGCTATCATTCAATTTTTGATCCAAAATCTTTTTAAGTATTTCCATGTAATTCTGGTACTCACAGTAAAAACTAACATTTCTAAAACTCAGAAAGACGTAGAGGATTTTGCTGCCCCCCTCTAATTTATCATATACTTATAACTGTCATATAAAAGACTCGCGAAAATCAGAAGTTTATTGGAGTACTCTTAATCTAGCATCAAGACTTGAGAAATCAAATTAGTCACGTACTTTAATTTAAATTAGGATCTCAAAAAATTGACATCAGTATATCTGAAAATAAGGGCATAAGTAGGGAAAACAGATAAAAGTATCAAAAAATGGGCTGAAATCCAAAATTAACTTCAAAATTAAAATAGTTACAGATTTGGATTTCAGTTCGAGGGTTAAAATATTATAGGGGGTGTTAGTTAATGGATGGAAAGGAATTATTGAAATCGATCAATACATTCTCCCTTGATTGAATTTTGGAGGATGTACAGTTCATTTCCGCAGCATTTTCATGAACAATAGAACCGTGAGTTCCAGTACTTTCAAGGAAAAACTGAACCTCTTCAAGTTCAGGCTCGCGAAAATGATCCATTTCTAAAATGTCCATAATAACACTCAACACGTTTTTGTGTAAGCGATTAGTAATTCTGGTCATCTCGATAAACACGATATGCTAAGTATTAATAATTTGTGGTAAACGGAATATGTGATGCTCCCTCACCAATAATGTGAGATGTGATATTTTGAAAAATCCATAACCTTAGTTTGATAATATAAATTCCATTTGGAACGAAACCTCATATTCTCATCCAAAATCAATTACCAGTCATCAAAAATACTATTAAAATTATCTTGTATTTGTTATTTTCTAACCCTATAGAGTAAAGGATATTATTAAATCACAAATCTTGTTCTATTTTAGTGTTTTTGCTGTATAAATTAATATATTTATTAAATATTTATTTTTTATCAATATAATGTGCAAATTCAAAATCAAAAACGTGATGAAAATAATCGTTTTAGGGCAGATAATTATCTGTCAAAGGAAAATCATAAAAAATGGGGAACAAAAATTTATTGACCATAATATTACTTCTTAATTCTTCTAAACTATGATAATCTCCTCCCAACATAAAAATCAAACTGTCAAATTAGGGTCTCAAAGTATTATTATTTGTCTAGCTTATGCTAAGCTTTCGAAAAATACTTTTATTTGTGGTCGGAAGTGAATGGATATGTATGTAAATAACAAGTGTTATGGCTATAACTACTCTATTTTGGTGATTTGATATCAAGAGTTTGAGATGTTATAATACTAAGAACAGATTAGTGAATATTTTTCCATTGGAGATGATTCTCTTCTGTTTTTTTTAAATGTCAAACAAATATTTTCATTCTCTCCCAAAAGTCTATATCGATTACATAAAAATTATATATCCATGGAATTGATTCATTTTGAGAGTTTCTCGAGGCAATCAACACTATAAAGAGCAATAGAGCTAAATTTTGCTACCTTGACGCGAACGAATTCAATGTCAAATGTTATTCTCTCTATTAACTCTTTTGAAGTGCAGCTTTGCAAGCTCCGTTCATTTTATCATAAAGGCTAATTAAATTATTCCGTGTGATCTTGAAATAAGGATGGTCATATCCATATTCCTTAATAATTATGTCAAGGGCTTTTTCATATAGGTCAATTGCATCATTATATTCTCCCAGGCTTTCATGGAGGCCTGCAAGATTGTTGAGAGTAGTACCTATGTCGGGGTGGGTGGTACCAAAGGTCGTTTTGTAGATATTGAGAGCGCGGGTGTACATATACAGGGCTTTTTTGTGATGGCCAAGGATTCTATAGAGTTCTCCCAAGTTGTTTAAGGTCTTGGCAACATCTGGATGGTCTGGACTGAGGATTCGCTCCCGGATTTCAATGGCTCGCTTGTAAAGTTCCATGGCTTTTTCATGGCGGCCTTTATGGACATAGATACCTGCAAGGTTGTTTAGGGTTGTGGCAAATCCAGGATGTTCGGTTTTTCCTAGTTTTTCCATGATCTCTAGAGATCTGGTGTTGAGGATAAGAGCTTTTTCATGTCTTGAAGTCTGGAAATATAGCAGAGCAAGGTTGTTCAGTGTCTGAGCTACCTGTGGATGCTCTGGGCCATATACTTTATCCTCAAGCTTTAATGCCTTCCCGTATCTATCCTCAGCTTCCTCAATTTTTCCCATTTCGGAAAGCAGAATGCCTAGGTTATTCAGGGTACCGGCTTTATAGATTGTGATCACTCGTTTTTCGGGCTTCTGCTCCTGAAAAATTTCAAGAAATTCTAAAGCTCTGTTGAAGAATTCTTCGGCTTTTTCGGGTTTTTTCATTCCCCTATAAAAGAAAGCCATTCTGTTCAGGGTTATGACGGCACCAAGGTTTTCAGAACTGAAAAATTTTTTCTGGATTTCCAGTGCCTGGGTATAATATGAAAAAGCTTGCCTGTCCATCAAATAGTTAAGAATACCCATCTCACTGAGTATGTCCCCGATCTCAGCTAGTTCAGTTCCAGGGAGCATTTCATGAATTTTGAGCGCCCTTGATAAATGCTTGAGGGCCTCTTCGTAGTTTCCTATGTAGCGGTAAATCCTCGCCATACCAGTAAGTACAGTCGCAGTTTCAGGATTTTCGGACCCAAGTTTTTTTTCTGCAATATCGAGCAGCTCTTCATACATGGGTAACACCACTTCCCAGGACCCTGGTCTATAAAAAGGTTCGGCTCTTATTATAAACCATTTTACCAGTTTCTCAGGCTCAAAAACTTCTTTAGCATGAATAAAAGCCTCAGTTAAGAATATCTCTTCATCTATGGTAATAAGTTCAGGGTCAAGATTTTTCAATCTTTGTTCGTAACTCTCAAGCAAAGCTATGTGATTTTTCACTCCTGTATCTTTCGTCTTATCATAGTTTTGTTCGATAGATACGTCTTTTTTCCCTGAATCGTTTGAATTTATTATATCTAACTCCTCCTAAACAGAATATAGGATAATTGAGTATCAATTGATAGATATAATTGCAAATATTCTAAGTATCTACATAAATATAGAATAATGTTGTGTAGTTATTTATGTTAGCAAATATTAAATTGGTTTAGTAGTTCCGAATTTCGCTAGTCTCAAAACCATTTTCACAAATCAGGAGTAGAATCGTGAAAAATTAATGAAGGTAATTGAGTCGTTGATTTTAACACAGAAAAATGACTCTAATTATGTTATGTACACAGATTGTTTGATGTAGATATTTTTCCAAAGTTATCTAATATATCTTATGACCATTTTATCTAACGGGGTCAATCATAGCTTTCAAAAAGTTTTTTATTTTCATTCATAGTGTAACGTCTTCTACAAATGTTCTTGAATCTGTAACCAACGATATTATTCCAAAAATACAAAAAGTAAGAATTTCTCCAGAGATATTATTTTTAATTATAAATAATCCAATTATCTTAAATTTTTTCTTCTCCAGATAAATTGATGGTAAATTTTTCAGGATAGTGGATCTTAAAACTAAGGTTCAAGACATTGTTATTGACTTTTAATGCTGCCCAACATTATGTAAGCAGAAATCTTCATTTTATAATTGAGTTAAGATCGAAGAATACAACTCCTTAAGATATTATTTATGCACATTATATATAAGAAGCTCTAAAAAACTAATGTATTAAAAACTAATTCCAGACTACATGAAAGATAGAAGAGTTTGCAAGTATAGTAAATAGATGTCTCTCTATTTGTGATTATAAACTCGATCCATCTTAAGTATTAATTACCGATCTTTTTATTTCCGTATCACTTATCTCAAAAGGTGGTAGATTCTATAATCACTATGTAGTGAGTTTTGCACCGAGTTCCCTTTCCAGAGGCAGAAACTTTTCAGCTAGTGCAGAAATATTTATAAGCTAATAATACAAATTTGAATTTTTTCGCTTCCAAAACTTGAAATATATTTGATTTCAGTTTCTTTAAGAATGATAAAACAAGGTTTTTCACCAGTCGTTGATAAAAATACTAAAATCATTATTCTTGGATCCCTTCCAGGTAACATATCTATCAAAAAGCATCAGTATTATGGGAATCCTGGCAATGACTTTTGGAGGTTGCTCGGCAGTGCAATCAGTGAAGATCTTCAAAGTATGGATTCTGGAAGCAGACTTGAGGCCATTAAATGTAAAGGAATCGGTTTCTGGGATGTGTTTAAGGTCGGAGATGGAGTAGAAAGTGGAGATTCAAAGATCAGGGATGAAGAAATAAATCAATTCTCAATATTAAAAGAGATAGCTCCAAAGCTGAGGTTGATCTGCTTCAATGGCAAAAAATCAGGGAAATACGAGTCGATTCTAAGGGAAATTGGATACGAGACAAAAATCCTTCCCTCCTCAAGCGGTGCAAACAGAAGATCTCTAGAAAAAAGGAGATATGAATGGAAAGATGTTTTAAGACTCTGAAAAATCAAATTGAGCAACTCTTCCTGTTCTCATTCGAAACTTGATGATTTATCTTTCGTTTACAGAAAGACTCCCATAAAACGTGATTTCGATATTTTTTTTCTGTGATTCAACTCAAGGATTTTAGTACATATTTATAATATTATATCAATTGCCATATTTCGGCATAATTTGCCAAAAAATGCTTCAACTGCGAAAATTTCACAGTTTTCAGAATAGGTCAGAGTAATGAATTTAGATTTCAGTCTTTGTTTTACCAATAGATGATTATACGAGCTCAAATACATTGTACTAATTGTATATGAGTGGCTAACTGAAAACATTAAGCTTAGGTGATTCCAAAGCTAATACTATCAATTAACCGATGAATATGGCCTAATGACATATTTACTGTTGTTTGCCGCTGTATTTTTTGAAATAGGTTTGGTGGTGACTTCTTTCTTACTAGGTGATTTTCTTATCTTCGCACTGGAACTCTGGATGCTAGTGGGTCGCTCAACTTATCTACTGTATTATTTATTCTATGTCTAGTAGCTGTTTTAGGAGATATTGTAAATTATTATATAGGTCATCTACTACGAAGCAAAATCGTGAATTCTGAAGACATAAGGTTTGTCAAAAAGAAACATCTTGATGGTACGCACATATTTTGTGAAAAATATGAAGTGAAAACAATAATATTAGTCCGTTTTATCCCGATTATCCAAATTTTTGCGCCTTTTGTAGCAGGTGTGAGAATAATGCCCTATTCAAAGTTCATTTGCTATAATGTAATCGGTGGAATTGGGCGGGTATCTACATTTCTTATAGGGGGATATTTTGTGGAAATTTGTCAGCTGTAAAGGATAATCTCGGCTTTGTGATACTTGGGATAATTTTCGTTTCATTGATTCAGACGTTATTATGTATATCCAGAGCAAACATGATTCAAATAAAGAAATAATAAATTGAGAGACTTTTTCTTTGATTGATTACAGAGAATTTTAATGAACTTCTGATTCGTACGAAACATTTATTTGCCATATATATCATATGACTAAATTTAGGGGTTTCTCGAAAATCCTCTACAGATTATCAATTAAATAAGTAATTAGTGAGGATATTTCAAACTAATTACTTGCGGAATTTGGGCGTTACACAATAACCCAGTAAAATCACTCCTCTATTATTAAGTGAAATTTGAGCGGAAAATAACACACGATGTTATAAAAATTGTATTATAAATAATTAATTATCGAATAGCTTCTTAATAGCGTAAAGTGTTTCAAAGTATATTTGGCATGAAAGTACATGATGTTATCTTCCTCATGTATACCGTTTGTCATTTTTCCCCAGAATTAAGAGTATTCCACGATTTATTTTTATATTTTCATCGATTGAGAATAATCATCAAATATTATATTGGTAATAGAAATACTTTAAACTTACAAATAAGAATAGAGATTAATTGAGATTTCAGTAGTCACTTAGCATTAAAAGATTATTTAATTAATTACAAAGGAATATGATTTTTGTATTTGTTTATTTATTTATTTATTTATTTATTTATTTATTTATTTATTCATTTATTTATTCATTTATTTATTTCGAAAAGAATATTATATATCTCTTTTATATGCTTATTGTCATATCTGATTATTGTAGGATATAATTCTTAATGTTAAAAAATATCTAACTATTCTAAACTCAAACACTCTTAATTCAATGAATTTTTTGCATTTATCCACTCAATTGAAAAAGTCATTAATGCCTTAAAAAGTGTCTATAGCGGGCTGAAGTCGAGTGAAAAATACTTATTGGCTGGAAAAAAGGATTGGAATTATTTTGTTGATTATATGGAAAAAAATGGACGGTATTGTCAGTCAATACCAAATAATAGCTTTTGGCTCATATTTTTTCGATGAGTATATCACAACAAATATTATTAAAATGGTCTCAAGTCATCAATTTTCTTTGAGCAAGGGGGGAAAAAAATAAAGAAGACAGATTATTTAGGGCGAAAGGGAGCTGAAGAAGTAATTTTTCGAGCCGTGAAATATTGGGAATATACTTTTGTTGCTGTGCCAGATCTGATAGTTACAATGGACACTAAATATCGGATAACCCGCGCAAACAGAACCCTAACGGTAAAATTGAGGTTTGCAAAAGAAGAGTGGATTGGGTTAACTAGCTGTCTTGCTATCCGTAGAACAAACGCCCTTCCTTCTTTCATAGTAAGCACCTCTCCACGACATGATTCAGAACGAAAATTCATTGGGGGTATTTAAATCGCCTATGATATAAGTGAACACAAAGTCGCTGAAGATGAGCTGTGCCAGAGTAAGCAGTGTATTGAGCAGAAGTTGGTGTATATTTCCTCACAGTCTCTGGAGATGGAGAATTTGCTTGCTGATATAATTGATATCCGGGTTATTCAGTCTTTCATGAATGATTTCTATAAGCTTGCTAATATGCCTATAGGCATAAACGATCTCAAAGGCAATGTTCTGGTAAGCGCTGGATGGCAGGATATCTGCACTAAATTCCATAGGGTTCATCCACAAGCTTCCAAGTACTGCGTAGAAAGCGATACAAAACTAGCATCTGCAGCCACTCCTCACGAACTTAAGATATACCAGTGTAAGAACAATATGTGGGACATAGTGACTCCTATCATGTTGGAGGACCAGCGTGTCGGCTATATCTTCTCAGGTCAGTTCTTTTTTGATGATGAGCCTCTGGACTATGAATTTTTTAGATCCCAAGCTAGAAAATACGGTTTCGATGAGGGGGAATACATGGCAGCGCTTAATAAAGTTCCACGGTTGAGTAGAAAAACTGTGGAAACGGGCATGTCCTTCCTCATGGCATTTGCCAATACACTCTCACAACTAAGCTACAGCAATTTCAAGCAGGCTCAATTGCTGGAGGAACGCAATGCCCTAGTGAATGCGCTTCAGGAGAGTGAAGAACGTTTTCATACGATGGCAAATGCGATTCCACAATTGGCATGGATCTCCCGTCCAGATGGGTATATCTGCTGGTTTAACGAGCGCTGGTATTCTTATACCGGTACCACTCCGAAGCAGACGGAAGGTTGGGGCTGGCAGATTGTTCATGACCCAGAAGTGCTGCCAAAAGTATTGGAGCGGTGGAAGGCTTCGATTTCGACGGGGCAATTGTTTGATATGGAGCTTCCTTTACGCAGTATGGATGGTATTTTTCGCTCGTTTCTCACGCGTATTTTACCCCTGAAAGATGCAGCAGGAAACATCCTTTGGTGGTTTGGAACAAGTACAGATGTCACCGAGCTCAAAAAAAATGAAGAAGTCCTTAAAGAAACACGTGACAGTTTAGAAGAAAAAGTCAAAGAGCGCACAACGGAGCTAGGTAAAGCTTATAACTTGCTAAAAAAAAGTGAAAAAAGGCTTGCTGAAGCTCAAAAAATGTCTCACATTGGGAACTGGGGATGGGATCTTATAACTAATCAAATATATTTATCTGAAGAATTTTATCGTATTTTTAACTGCTCACGAGAATCAGTTCCCTCTTACAATGAATATTTAAGTTATGTGAATCCCAAAGATCGAGAGCATGTGGATAATGCCTTTAAGAAAGCTATAAATGGAGAACCCTGCAGTATTGATCATAGAATTATCTTAGCTAATGGGGAAGAACACACAGTCCATTTGCAATCCGAAGCTATTTTTGATGAAAAAAAGATCCCTATTAGATTGAATGGAATAGTTCAGGATATTACTGAACGTAAAAAAGCTGAAGAGAAAATTCAGAGCTTAGCGAATATTGTGGAATCATCAAATGATGCCATTATTACTATCTCTCTTGATGGTATTGTTACTAGCTGGAATAAGGGTGCAGAGCAAATTTATGGTTATTCATCGGAGGAAATTATAGGAAAAAGCATATCAATACTCGCGCCAGATAAGCTCAAAGGTGAAACAAAAAAGCTAATTGAAAAGGTTAAAATGGGAGAAAGGATCCGAAGCTACAGAACTTCGAGGTTAAGAAAAGATGATAAGTTAATATTTGCTTCAATAACTCTTTCTCCAGTTTTTGATTCATCTAACGAGCTGGTGGCTATCTCAGCTATTACTAGAGATATAACTGAACGTAAAAAGGCTGGCGAAGTTTTAAAGTTGAAATTAGAAGAACTTGCCCGTTCAAATGAAGAGTTAGAACAATTTGCTTACGTTTCCTCTCATGATTTACAAGAGCCTTTGTGGATGATAACAGGTTATTTGCAGCTTTTACAAAGGAGATATCAAGGTGAACTTGATGATAAAGCTGATAAATACATAAACTATGCGGTTGAGGGGGCTTTCCGTATGCAAAACCTGATAAATGATCTTCTAGAATTCTCTCGAGTGACTACAATTACTAGAGAACCTGAATTTATGGATTGTGAATTTATTTTGAATCAAGTATTATCAAATTTAAAAGTATTTATAATTGAAAATAATGCTACCGTTTCATATGACTCTTTACCTGAGATAATGGCGGATTCTATTCAGCTAGTTCAGATATTTCAAAATCTGATCATTAACGGAATAAAATTCCACGATGAAAAAGCGCCGAAAATTCATATTTCTGTAGAGAAAAAAGCTAATGAATGGTTATTTTCAGTTCAGGATAATGGAATTGGAATTGATCCTCGATATTTCAAGAAAATATTTGAAATTTTTAAAAGACTGCATAAAAGGGAAGAATATCCTGGAACAGGAATAGGGCTTGCAATTTGTAAGAAAATTATAGAAAAACAGGGTGGATGTATATGGGTAGAATCTGAACTGAGTAAAGGTTCAACTTTTTATTTCACTCTACCAATTAATTCTATAAAAAATTTAAAAACCAAGTTTTAACATATAAGAAAAAAACGTTGAAATTGTTATTGAAATTCATTTATTAAATAAGTCTCTCTCAATAAATGTCTAATTAAGTTTCTCATTTTTTTGCTTTCAATAGTAGATAAATCCTCAATATATTGTGGTATATATCTTATATTATTATATTATTATATTGAATATGCGTGTAATAACGAGCTTTCATTTCAAAAAATTCTTGTTATGGTTCGTGGTGTCAGACTACATACTGTGGTACTGATGAGCTAAAGTTATTGCTATAAATTATATATGCGAAAACTTTATATTATATAATATGCAGTTGATATTTAGTGGTATATGACTACATTATCTCATATATTCCATAAGGAAATGTTGCATTGTAGTTCTGTACACACATGTGATAAATGGTCGGTGAGCTCTCCAACATGTAGTTTACGAAGCTGCAGGTATCTCTTATCGTTTTAGTGTAATTATGTGTCTGGCAGTGAAATTATCACTGGGTTCTCCGACAGATAGTCTTCCAGGCTGCAGGTATCTCTTTTTTGCAGCTTATAAGGTCTACTTTTGTTAGTACATCGTTGATGACCATAAGACATCAGTTATTCACTATGTTGTATGACCATAAGACATCAGTTATTCACTATGTTGTCATTGTCAAGGATTCAAATTCCGGAGCTCTAGGATAACCCTGCGGGATCAGAGAACTGTAGGGTCTCAAGGATCAACAATGACAGTAATCTTTTTTAGATAAAACATTTCCATTTACCAGATTTTACATTTAATTTTGATAATAGATGCCATGTTATTGCGTTAATTTACCTTGCCGAGGCAATAATTCTTTTGAATGTTCAATCGATTTCTCCTTCCAATTTAGAAATTCTTTTAGCTTGCTATTTTATTTTTTGCTGCTGCATGAGCAATTTGTGTTAGAATCATTTGCGTTATTTTATCCTCTTTCGTGATTATATGGTTGTATAATTTATCTCTATATGGGTATACATCCATAAATATTCCAAGCTAATACGCAAGCTTATTCTGAAGAAGAATCTTTCAAATTACCGATGTCAGCAGTTGGAGTTACTACACCAATTTCTCCAACAACAGAAAAAGAAATTTAAATTTTAGTTTACGTTCTTTTCATGCAAACAGAATAACCCTTTTTTAATTATATCTCGTTCATTTGAGAAATAACTTTCCTTTATAAATGTTATATTTTCGCAATAATAGTCAAATCCTCTAATAATAACTATCGGAATTCCGCCTGCTCCCTCACCCATCAGAAGGTTTGCCGCACCTGCAAGTTCGTCTGCAACTGCCTCTTCTGTGATTTCAAGGATTTTACCAAATAGGTCTTTTTCTCCAACCCAGCTTTTTATAGGTTTTATTTTATAAATCCCGATGGCAACCCCAGTTTGCCCCATCTTAAAAGCTCTACCGTTTGTGTCAGTGACGATGACACTTAATCTTTTGCCACTCAGCCTTTCAATCCTGTTCCCTATATTTGAGGCACTAAAATCCGGATTTTTTGGAGGGTAAAGCAAAAATCCATTTTCGATGTTGGATTCATCAATTCCTGCATTTACGCAGGTATGTCCTGTAAGAGTTGTTACAAGCATGAAAGGTATTTCTACAAGGACTTCCCTACTTCGGGTTAGTATAGCCTGGATGAATCTTGCATCTCTCCCGTTCCTAGCTGAAATATTAAGTGCTTTTTCTCCCGGCTTGATATCTTCAAGCCTGAAAGTATCACCTTCAGCTTTGGCAACAACTGTAGAGGCAATGATCACGATGTCCCTGTCCTGAAGTTCGATATTCTCACATATAATTGAGGGGAGATCGTCTCCATTGTGTATAAGGGGGATGTTTTCTATGGCAATGGCTTCAAATTTCAATCGTCTTCCTCATAACTGTTTGAACTCGCAATGTAGAGTAATATGATTTTGATTTTTTTCAAACGCGGAAAAAATATCTCTGTGCAAAAAAATTACAGAAATAAAGGCAGTAACCATAAATAAGACCACCGATATAATGGACATTACGGCGATGATGAAAGTTACCCCAACTGAGCAAAAGATGATGAGGACAATTTTCTGATGCCGCCTTTTATATCATTCATTCACTTTGCTATGTTTCTTTCTTTCCTTATTTTTCCGATACTTTTTTCTTTTTCTGGCGCATTTAAGAATTTCGATTCAATCTTTAAACCAAATCTCTTTAGGGGTGTTAATTACGAGCCAGTATGATATGAATGAAATTCTACAAAAAATAATGAATAAGAGCCCTTTTGAGTTAAAAGATAATGAAAGAAGCAGGCCCTCGAGTTTGAGGGTTATCATCAGCAAATTATACTACTCTTTAGACTATGAGAACGAGCCTCAGGCTTCAAGGGAAAAAGTGACTCAACTTCTTCTTTACCATGGCCAGTTTAGCCTGGAAGAGATCGAGGAGATATTTCAATCATCTGCAAAAGAAACTACTTCTTTTTCAATCGAATTTCTAAAACAGCACCCTGAAGTTGCAAAGGCCGAAGCCCTAAAAAGCAAAGAATTTCCGGATGAAATAGAACGGGAGGGAGTTGAAAAATCCACGGAAATAAAATATATTTTTCCCCACTATCGATGAGCGTTCATATGAGATAGCTCAACTTGATAGAATGGTCAAAAAGCTCAAAATATTGTTTATGTGAATAGATTGGGGATTATTCAGCTGTGCAAAATAGCATATTAACAATATCCTCTAATGCCTAAAATCTTTCATCCACTCTTAACTATTCCTTTTAGCTCTCTATTCTACAAATATCACAATCTCTAACTTTTATTCATCCATAGCTTTAGTTAGATATGTATACTTTGGAATTTTTAAAAGGTACTGCTTTGAGTTTGATGCAATGGTAATAATGGTGATGATGTACATTTTTATGTTGTTGCTGAACCAAAAAATTCTCCTTCAAACTTGCTGTGGGTTACAAAAAATATAAGAGCAAGAAAAATTTTAAAAATTGTTCTGAAATATACAAAAACAATTAAAAAAATAAATTTTGAAGAGATAGATGTTGCATTGATAATGTGAATGATTGTACGATTCTCTATATAATTAACACCGTTGGTGAAAATCAGGAGAACAATTAAGTAAAAAAAATCATATGAGTAAATGAAAATATTTGATTTGGAATAATTCCTTTATTTCCAAGGCTGGAGGCGAATAGATTCAGTTTCTTATGGTAGGTTACAAAACAGAGACTTGATTTTAATTCTCTTTACTGATTTCCTTAATTTCAGGTGAATTCTGTTTTTTGTCTCTTTTTTTTCTTTTCCAGTTTTCATCAGCCTTATTTGATACGGAATATTTTATGCCTGCAAGAGCAATAAGAACTGCAATAATGGTCGAGTATACAAAATATTGAAGTGCCAGAGACGTCTCATTAGTGCCCCCGATTGAAAGTGAAAATGCTGCCAAAATATACGTGGTTGCACCCCAAAAAAGTAACCCAGTTGCGATGATAAAGAGGGATAATGAAACATTCTTATATATCGGTTTACCCTCCATCCTTAGATCGAATATTTTTCCTAGGTCCGCAAGTATCAGGGCTCCTGCATACCACCAGACAGAAGCATGGGCGAAAATTGAGACAAGAGTAAGGGTACCATGGTACCATACTCCCTCTCTCGAATAAAGTTTCCATACTTCCATGGCACCATATGAAGTTGCTACAAGGCTGGTAAGTATAGCAGCCATATAGCTTATAAAAACCATTTTTTGTTCAAGAAAAGCATCCATCAACCTTTCTTCTTCAAGGGCAACAATATCATCTAGCCCAAATCCCCTATACAACATGTAAAGCCCAACTGCTGCAAGAATTCCTACAATCGCACCTTCGGGATAATGAGCAAGCAAAAATATGGAATAAATGAGAAAAGCAAGTCCTAAAGGCACAAAAAAAGTCTGGGATATTTTCGGGTTGCTAAAGGCATGTTTCAGGATATAATAAGTACTTTCTAAGTTTTCGCTTTGCATTACCACAATTCTTTTTACAGAATCTATTTTCATGCGGGATTGGACTATAGGAACTAGGGTTTCATCTTCAGCTCCATCCGAGACAAAGATCGATCTCTGTACTTCATTAGTCTGGAGGAAGTTTTCGAGCTGTTCCGCTATTTTCTGGTCTGAAATAACTCCTACATTTTTGTCTCCTGCAAAAGAGATTATCTCCACGTCAGCTCCCTTTGCTCGCAATTCATCAAGTATTCGGACTCCGCCGAAAATTGTATTGGTATCTGAGTCCTCCGGATCTGCGATCCCAAGTGCGACAGCAGCTTGAATGTTTGCTTCCCTTCCTATTATAGGGGTTTTTAAATTTGCTTTTTCTCCAAGGTCATTATCTCGGTCTATGCATATAATTAGGGTCTGCATGGCTCCTCTATAACTCTAAAAGCTTACTCAATGCAGAGAATTGATTTTTCTTGAATACTATCTTTGAGTTTTCATTTACTAGCTTCTGATCGAAGTTTTCGGTAGACTTTTGCAATCAGTTAAGTGTTCTTATTTTACAATAATAGTATCTTCATTAATACTTTATAAGCTTGTATTGTGATGAAACCACTTTTGTAATCATTTCTCATTTTCAAATTCGATTTTAGCTTTAGTGAATACGGGCTATTACATAATATAAAATCTTTATTATATATTACAAATCATTTATGTATACTCCTATGCATTTGAGTATTGGAGAGTTTAAATTTTTGAACAATAATTTATACTTACTTAAATTCTTACGTTTATATTCTAAAAAAATGCTGACGTTTCCAGTTAATGGAGATTAATTTGATGAAATTGATTACTTTAATTGATTGGAGATCTTTTTGTATAATTTTTGAGCCAACATATTTTAACAAAGTTGTTCTCGAATGGAAAGAATTTTGAAGTAATAATGGTGCTTGTAATGTTTGTTTTACAGAAAGAGCATGATCTTTCAGACTTTAAACTTGAGAAACAATATATTGATTGAATTTCTTTGAGGAAATTTCTTAATTTTCCCGAGTACATACTATATAGTACCACGTTTAGTAATTCAGGAAAAAATATTGATAACTGTAATGGAAACGAAATATGGAGACAGTTGCAAAGATAACTTAATTGCCTTAATTTGAAAATTAAAATGTAACTGATCCCGAAAGCTACCTTTATCCATCTAGATATTGGGCCTGCAAGTATGGACAAAAATCAAGAAACGGAGGGAAAAATCGCATGGCAAGGCGGGATCTAGATCCAAAAGAGTGTTAAATCACATCTTGGACATAAACTTCATAGCATAATAAACAGGGATTATGAGCTGATCAGAAGCTTCAAACAACAACTTCATAACTTCATGATTCTCAAGTAAATTTATCCGTCGAAAATTAAGTGATTTATATAGACTGAGAATATTACGAGATAAAAAATCAAAAGTTTGAAATGTAACAATTAAAAGAGCTTAAATGAAAATCCTCTGGGCATGAGTGATATATTATTAAACAAGAGGATCAGATTAAAAGGATTCAAAGAAATGTGTTTATACTATAAATTGAAAGACATTCAAAGTGGAAAATTCTTGTCACCATTGTTTAAAAAGTAAATATAAAAATTTTGAATACAGTTTTTTGTGATAGTCTATATTAATTAATGACGTGAAAAATAACTGGAATATTCTTTTAAGATAGCGGCAGCTATTTTTAATATCAAAGGATTATAAACTAGAAGGGAAACAATGAGATCAAATATCGAAATTAGCTGGAAAGATTTGGGCAAGATTTTCACGAAGAAAAGAATAAGAAGTTAATCGAAATCTTCTATGGAGGATTTCCATAAACTTAAATTTTTGGCTTCTATAAAGCTCATATAAGCAATTTTTTGAATCGAAATTTAATCGAGATCATCTTGAATTTATCTGTAAAATTCACAGAAGAATATTTCAAAAAATTTTATTGAATCGATCACAAGATTCAGACATTGGTTATAATTATTTATATATATTCATCTACTAAAAATCATTTGCTAATAATTTGATTAAAAATTTTAATAAAAAGATAAAATTATAATTAATTGATAAGTTGACAATAAATTGCAATTTTTTCATAAATATCAACTGATTAATAAGGGAACGCCTTAGTTCCTTCTATTCTTGAATACTATTTTATAATTTATGACCGTCATTTTTATATTTTCTAATTAATATACTTCCAATTGATCTGTAAATATGATGATAGATATAAAAAATTAAAATCCACATTTAAAATATATAAAACATTCATATGTTTGCCTAGCAAATATATTGTATTGATTAATATGGGATAAACAATAAATCAAAAAAAATAAATAAAATTTTAAACGGGTGATAAAAATGGGGGAAATTAGAGATTTGATTATCGAAAACTTAGTAATTTTCAACGAAGTATTTCCAAACAGATTCTATCATAGTCAGGATGCCATTTCCGCAATCCTACAAGATTACCATTTTACTCATGGACAAGTTAAACACGAGATAGAGAAAATGGTTCATGAAGGGGTTATCGATGCAGAACTTTCAGATGGATATGAAATAAAGCTTTCATAAGAATATTGTATATTTTCATCAGATGTTGCAGGAAAAATGGGGGCGAACAGACTATGCATTGCAAATAGATGCTGAATGGGGAAATACTGGGTCATAATGGGTATCTAAGCATCGATTGAATTTTCAGTCACTTAATTAAGTTCCCAGCTATTGGGACATGTGTTAAAATGGAAAATTAATAGATATACAGTAAAGATTTCATCCTAAATTTTGCCAGTAGATAATCTATTTTTCCTTTAAAATCTTTTAATCCAAAACAATCTTCAATAGTGGGCATATTGTTGGAGAGCTACCTTTTTTTAGATAATATCTTTTGGCATGCTCCACCATCAGGGCATGGTACTCCTGATAAATAATCGGATTATGAGGTAAGCTTCCTTCAAAAAGTTTTTTCATTTCATCATAATTTACCTTTTCATCAACAAGTTTGAGGTTTGTTACTATTCTTTTTGTATAGGCATCAATAACAAAAAAAGGCTGCTTGAAAGCGTACAGCAGGATCGAATCTGCAGTTTCGGGTCCTATTCCTTTTAAAAAGAGCAGTTCTTCACGTGTTGGGACTCTAGACTTCAGTTCCCGGAACCAGAAGGCAAGGTTCTTGAGGCATACTGCCTTCTGGTTGTAATAACCTGCTGGTTTGATTGCTTCTTTTAAAGCTTCCATGTTAAGGGATATAATGATTTCAGGGGAGAGGGCATTCAGATGGCTGAGGTTTAAAAGAGTTTTTTCAACCTGAATCCAACTTGTATTCTGAGTAAGCAAGGCTCCAGTTATAATCTCAAATTGTTGATCACTTGTTTGTGGATAAGTATAGTTCCCAGGATGATATCCCTGAGTATACCTTTTTTCGGAATGTATCCTCCAGCTAGTTTCATGGAGGTCTATTAAAGGCCACCAGCCCTGAGGGCCGTATGAGTCAAATAGATGATCATAGATCATTCTGATAATATGCTCGATACCTAGTTTTTCGAAATAGGTATTGTGAATATATTTTGTCATTTCAATCCACACTGAAGTTTTGAGAAAATCTGAAATTTACCTTTATGATTTTCATAATTCCATGTAGCTACCTAAAAGTGATGCTGTCTTTCTCAAATAGTGACTATCAGCCTTCTATTTGTGAGAAACATATATTTATATAAAAAATGTTGAATTATTCAAAATTATGATTGTAGAATCTAAAGCAATAAGGAGTTAAAACATTAAATATGAGATTAATGAGAGAATTAAATGGAATCATAACAAATTGATAAAGATCTCTCATGAATCGTAGAACCTTAGTTTGTGTAGTTTTATTGATTGTGACGATAGATGCTCAAGGATGCTTCTCACAACCAGATCGTCCACAAAAATAGTTCACAACCAAGGTTATAAATGATAACAATATCGAGGTTATCAAGGATATCAAAGGTTTCTGGACGAAAAACCTGAAATTTCCAGGTGGAATGGATATGAATTTTGTTCAATATTTCCACTAAACTTGATGGTTCAACCGCTGCCTCAATGGACAATCTTGATCAGTTGGTAAGTGTCATACCTGTGAAAATAGTTACTTATAAATATGGCTACCTAAGCCTTGAAGTAAAATTCGTCATGGGCATTTTTGAAGGGACACTTAAAGAAGGCAGTAAAAATATCAAAGGGAAAATGGAAACAATCCGGGTCAATTTTTCTGCTCGTGCTTAACACATTAAGAAAGAACCTAATCTACGAGAGAGCAAGATCCTGTGAAACTTTACCCTTATGCTGAAGAAGAAGTTGTTTATGAAAATAAAAAAATAGGTGTAAAGCTGGTAGGTACTTTAACTTTTCCAAGATCTGAAGGACCGTTTCAGTTGTATTGCTCATAACCGTTTCTGGCCAGCAAAACAGTGACGAAGATATCTTAGGTCATCTTCCATTCCTTGTACTTTCGGATGATCTGATACAATGGGGTAGTGCTTTGCTCGGGGTCTATAAAAATTAGATGGATTTGTTCAATTTTTGACCTTTAAAGCAAAACTTGTAGGTAAAAGTGTAATATGAATCGACTAAAAACACATAATTAAAAAATGTTGTTATTGTGGGAAATTTCGTGATATGTCTTATTGGAAGAGCATTATGATTTGTGATTGCCGGAATAATATTGGTAGGGATCGAAACGGTTCTATCAATATTATATTACGTTTCCTATCGCAAAATTCTTTCTGGACGGGCTATCAAAAAGTTGTTGATAATCCTCGACAATATAGAATTCTCGCTGAATCTCAAATTTGATAACAGATGAAGGAATTCCTAGAAGGAAGCCACTTCCTCGGAGGGTATAAACCCACAGGTAGGAGTCATTCGCTTCCATCAATAAGGTATTAGTTTATTGAAGCTTCAGTAAGCAAGTCGATCTTTACGCCAATAAAATCTAACTGCTCCCTCTAAATTATGGTAAGGGTTAGCAGATTTTTCGTTTTGGAAAATTCTATAAAAATATCTATATCACTATCAGCTTTTCTTTTCCTCTTCATAAGAGCCAAAATTGCTATCTTTGTTTTTGCTTTTTTTTCAAGGAATTAAAATCTTTTTTAAACAATTCTTTGTGCTGGGAAACATTCTCCATATTTATGTAATTTCATTTGTTATAGTTTAAACACATCCTCATTTAAAAAGCAGAAAAAGAATGGAGATGTATGACTTAAAAAGAAAACTATTATGATAGCAGCCAAACGATTCAAAATAGGCAAATGTACGCGGATAATGTATAAGTATATACATATAAAAAACCATACCAGATTATATAATCACACATGAGTCTACAAATGATTATACAATGGTACAAAGGTACCCATATAGCTATATTTTGACTAAATATTACTATAAAAACCAAGGGTAATAAATGCTAAATAAAATAAAGTTGTACTCAATGGTTCTAGTATCAATAGCTATGATTTTAATGCTTTCGAGTATAGCAGACTCGGTTCCATTGATAGATATTTCTAAGTGCGGCAACGCCGACTCTGTAATTGATACCGTAGTCAACACTGTTGCAACCACGATGAATGTAGGAAACGATCTTTGGAAAGTTGGCATCACTTTAGATGGGTCAAAAGTATATGTGACGACCGACGGCAACAAAAATGTATATGTGATTGACACTGTCAAAGACACTGTTACAACCATGTTAAATGCAGGTAACTATCCTGTTGAATTTGCGCTCAGTCCAAGTGGAACAAGAGTATATTCAGCGAACAGATTAGACAAAAATGGATTCCGTTGCAAAAAATCTGGCTCCCTTGCAAAATCAGAAAAAACCTTCACAATTAGGAAAGTTAATCATTTTAATTAGAACGAAAATGATACATAAAGGTGAAAATTATAGTGTCGAAATGCAGAAATATTATTTGTGCAACGGAACCTATTTTCAAAGGTTGAGTTTTTAATTATGATACTGCTCTTCATAACACTTAAATTTTCATTTCCTAATTTTTCAAATACTCCATCGGATTTATAGTAATAACCAAAACGTTGATCAGGAACCGTCTCAAACTTAATTTTACTTAAATTGAGTTCCCCAACTATATGACAGTTTGTGAGATTGACGTCGTCGCCCCTCTCGATATGGTTTAAAATATCTGCTGCTTGAACATCTTTATTAACTTCACTATATTCAATTGCCTGGACTACCGTAGACAGTAGGGAAAGTTCTAAGGTTAATAATAGAATGTAAAAAACCAAAGCTTTGGCTCTCATTTATACACCTGGTTAATGTATAAAACTGCTATTTTATCTATATAATCGAGTATATATATTATTTTCCTAGTTATTCATTATTATTCATTAAAAATTTAATTAAATTTTAAGTTACTGGCATATCGAGAAAATAAGTAGTATTTTTGTATACATCTCAGGAAAGTGGGCTCGAGAGACTAAAATAAAGTAAAATAAATAGTTGAATATAGGAATTTAGGAATTTAGTTATGTGTCTAAAAATAAAAAAATTGTTAAAAATCTCTTCAATAGATAGTGTATGTTACCCGGTTCCGTTGCACAAATAATATTTCTGCATTTCGACACTATAATTTTCACCTTTATGTATCATTTTCGTTCTAATTAAAATGATTAACTTTCCTAATTGTGAAGGTTTTTTCTGATTTTGCAAGGGAGCCAGATTTTTTGCAACGAAATCACTTTCGGTATATTATCAAATCCTTTCTTTTATGCCTGCCAAAAGATCATAAAAATTAATTTTTTCATCAAATAATTGAACAATAAAAATCGATCCGTAGGGGAGCATAAATTGTTGTTAGAAATTATAGGGCATGTTATCTTTTTTGCGGTCGTATTCTTTAGACAGAATAGCACAAACAAAAGCACTTAGTTTTATTCAACTGGCAAAGTTCAGTAGTTGATTACTGCAGCTGAAGGCAAAGAACGAAATTGAACTGTGGGTATAAATTGAATAGAAAATAGCTTAAAAGAATTCAAGCATACCCTCAACCAATTTTTAAAATGGCTATGAAAGACAACAGTGAGATAAAAATGTCCATCAGAAATAATTCTCACTTACTCACAGAATATGCATTTACAACATCAAACACAAAATCACCAACAATCTTGCTTATCAAACACTCATAAAGATCCAAATTTTCATTTTTTATAAGCTCGCAAAATTCAAGCACGAAATCATCCTTTACGAAATCATCATTACCTTCTATATATTCAGTAATTGCTTCATATACATCATCAAGCACAGATATTTTAGAGCCACCACTCTGACCCCTCACCCTTAAAAAAGTTTTCTCGTCCTTACTCATAAGCCATTCATCGAATATATGACCAAGGGCGTCAAGAAATCGTTCATTACTTTCCTTAAATTTTTTGTGTCTTCTATTACCTTCATTAGAATATACCATATATATTTCTCCTTTACATAGAACAGGACATGTAAACTCAAAAAATCTAAGTATAACAAATTCAACAATTTGAGCACATTCATCTAGACTCAGTAGAGGCTCAAATACAGTATGATGCTACTTAATGTCCTTTATGTGGAAAACTTTATAGAATGTATATCATTTAATAGAACATTAATTAATGTGTAATTAAAATTTTGGTCGCCCCCATACTGCATTGATGAAATCTGAAAAACTAGTATATCCTTTGTTTTCGGGAAAATCTAAAGAGAGCCTTAGTTTATAGAAGATTTCAATAAACTAAAATTTTGAGCTGGTATATTATATGTGTCTATATAAACAATTTGTTGAAATCGAAAATTTATCGAAATTCGCTATGATTTTCAACAAACCATGGGCATGACCAAAATTTGATTATTTTGCATGATTTTATAGATTTTCAGCTAAAAAACCATTTTCCTTATTTCCTGCAATTTCCTTTTCCTGTTTTACCTGAGTGATTAGCTTTTCGAGCTGCTCACGTGATATACTTTTATGCTTATCTTCTGTGCATATCTTGACTTTTTCAATAAGAGCGCAGAGTTCGTCCCGTTCAAGACAAAATCCGATACTATTGATAATACCTTTTAGGGCTTTTGTGCCGGTATGCTTTCCAACAATTAAATTGCGTTTTCCACCAACCATACTCGGAAGGAAGAGTTCATAAGTCCGCGGCTCTTCCAAGATTGCAGCGACATGAATCCCTGATTCATGAGTAAAAGCATTTCGTCCGACAATAGCTTTGTTTAGTGAGGGTGTGATGCCTGAATATTCGGATACCGTTTTAGAAAGTGCAGTCAGCTTTGTTGTATCATAACGTTCAATCCCATACTGCACCCTGAGAGCTACAATAATTTCTTCAAGTGAAGCATTCCCTGCCCTTTCCCCGATTGCATTGACTGTTGTATGAAGCTGCTTTGCTCCGGCTTCAGCTGCTGCAAGGGTATTAGCTGTGGCCATTCCAAGATCGTCGTGGCAGTGAATACAGATGGGAGTATTAACTGATTTGTAAATATCGTTAACAAGGTAGTAAGTTGTGGTTGGATTAAGGATTCCTATTGTATCCGCAAGGCTTATATATTGCACTTTATATTCGGTTTCAACCTCTTTGAAAGCCTGCTTTAAGCGGTCTATTGGAGTCCGGCTTGAATCCTCAGCTGCGAAGCGTACTTTTAACCCATGATCAGTTGCATATTCAATAACTTCCTTGGCACAGCTGAGCATTTCTTCAAGACTCCTATGATACTTGTATTTGAGATGCATGTCGGACATCGCAATAAAAATACTTACTATGTCTACATCACAATCAAGAGCAGCATCAACGTCTCCTTTCACTGCTCTTGATAGACAACATATCCTCGAATTTAAACCCTGGTTTGCAATTTCCTTCACGATCTCCTTTTCTTTTGCAGAAACTACTGGAAATCCGGCTTCTATAACCTCAACACCCATTGAATCAAGCTCTATGGCAACTGTCATTTTTTGTTCTTTCGTGAATACAACACCCGGTGTCTGTTCTCCATCTCGAAGTGTTACGTCACATATTTCGATATCAAGGGGTTGAAGTTCGATAAAATCCATTAATGTATTTCTCGAATACTGCTCACTCTCAGACATTGCTACTGCTTCCTGTGATTTCTATTATTTGAGTTATTATGATCATTTTTAATGACATATATATCGATAGATGTATGAAATAAATTGGAGAATATTGTGATAGATTCTCAAATTTTGTCATTTACATATGCTTAACATATAAATAACCCGTGAAAATCAGAGGTTTGTTGAAATCCTCTAGAAGCTTATTTATAATAACTCAGGATTTGAATGTCCTTCAAATTTAGAAAATGTTGCATTTTGTCAAAATTAAGCATAGCTTTACCTATATATGTATAAATCTTTTCCTTCTAGGAAAAAGATTTCCGCTGACAATTTTTTTTTACAAACTCGACCCTGAGGAATTTATTTCGAACACTTTAGATTCATGTGTGAAAATTAGCTAAAACACAAATTTAATTGATTTCATTACTGGTACAATATTTTTATTAAAATCATTTATTTTTAAAAAGAAAGATTTCAAAAATCAGAGAAAATAATGCATAACTTTAAATAGCATGAAGAAAAAAATACTTGAAGCAATTAATAACATTAGCAAAATTATAAATTTGAATGAAAATGAGTGCCTTTGTTTGTAAAATTCTGTTCAAGAAATGTGAATTACCCCTAGCTAAAGACTTGGAGACTTCGTTTACGAGTATAACTATCTCGCAAGTATACTTAAGCATCCTTGGTTATATAATAGTACCTGTTTTTCGTAAGTTACCAGCAAAAAGCTGATAGCATGTCCACAAGGCATTTTGCGAGAGGTAACGTGTCAGAATATTTATAGCACTGTTTCTAGCTCTATCAAGAATGTGCCCACAATCAAATTCCATAGTACGATTCCAAGTTGACATATCTTGCTTTTATCACAACAACAGCAACTATTAGACGTATTGCGTTCGTCGATATTTATTAATCTCTTAACCATTAATTCAGCTTTGTAGATTAAAAATCAGAAAAAATTACTTCAGTTTCCGAGACTTTAAATAGAAAGATTTTGATTTTTTTACGTAGTTCTCTGCTCTGTTGCACCCTCTTTAACTTAAAGTTGTGTCATTTGTCGAACATCTAAATCACCAACATTGATAGTGTTAGCTTTAGTATCCTCAATCATAGTTTTAGATAATTTATGCTGAAAGTCCTTGTTTTAATCAGATAACTTTCTGTTCATTTTTGTAACTGCTTTAGCTATTCTAAGGTATTTCTTACTCTTCTTAGATTCTTTCTTAACACCAATACAATGATCACGTTTTGATTTAGCATCCTCGATCTTTGGATCCCAAAGTTTTCATTTAGCGATGTCTTTACTTCGAAGAATTTAACACCGGTATTTATAGGCTGTACTATTTTTGTAATGCTGAGATCAATCGCTTGGTAGATATCATTATCAGAGTAAGTGTCTTTCAGAACTACATCATAAGTAATTGAGACAAAAAGATTTCTCTTTTGCTTTATGTAAATTATCATTAAAGATTTCCATCTGCTTAACTTTAAGATCAACAATGACTTGATAGAAAACTTATTTGAATCAGCTTTTCAAGAAAATGAAAAATTTGCATAAAAATATATCAATCGTTCATTACAAATTAATGAAAACTTTTCATTTTGGATTAAGCTTACTGCAACAAAAGCTTAACCATATTCAATGATGAAATAAAAAAGCATTATCACAAAAAATTACAAAATAATTAACACTATTGTTCAGAGTTTCATGTGAACCATTAAAAGCTTAATGCTATTGATATTTCAGTTTAACGGCATAAATCATATGTTTTTATGAATTTGACCATCTTTATCCCTTCGTTAATCCATAAAGATATTATGGAATCTGTTCATTAACCGACAGACTTTATGGATCATCACACTTTTCTTGCTTCGATCACATAGCCTCTTTAAAGAGCACCGTTCGACTAATCCAGTTTCAATTTTTTATTTCACTTTTTTCCGGACAAATTAGCTCTTCTGCATATGGTAGTGTCTCCTCCACCCAAGTGCAGAATTTCCTCCACTCATCAAGCTTGTGATTACGACGCTGGAAGTAAATATTTCGGAGTTCAGCGTAATTGGTTATGACCGTGCGTTTCTGCATGTAAGCACTTGGAAGATCCTGAATAAGTTCTCTGAATGCGTTTTTTCGAAATTCATTGTCTTCTTCACTTTCCCCTTCACGGGATTTGTAGGCTTTTATGAGATCATTAAGATGGCAGATCTGGGCATTCCTGAAATCTGTCAGCTTGTCAAAAGAAAAGTCATGAGGACCTAGATCCTTACTGGTCAGCTTGTGCATTGTGGAGCAGGAATTCTTTTCTGCGAACTTGTAAGTATCGAACTCTTTCCACCAGTAGAGAGGAGCTTTGAGATCAAAACAAACTGTAATAAACCTTAAAAATTTGCCGTGCTCACTCCCTGCAAAGATCAGCCTTTGGGCCAGATTCAGATCTTTTTCGCCTATCTTGCAGTTCCCTGCCTGATCAAGTTCACTGCTGTCCATAAGGTGCCAGGAATTCATAGGGTTCCGCATTCCAAGAATTGCATAATAAATATTGTATGTACCATGTAATTTTATTTCAATCATAAAAACACCTCTTTAAATCCTTAGACATGAAATAATTTGTAACTGCAAATAGAATTTTATATGAGCTATATATGGCTACATAACTTATAAACTATTTTCAATGTTTTTTGCACAGGGCGCTTGGCTTCTAAACTTGTATATTTTGGATAATTTATCCTAAAGAATATTATTAATAACCGATAAATTAATTCCTAGTTTTAGGAAGCAAGTATTATTCCCAATAGGTAAACTATTTCAGTCTAATACCCGCGCAACAAGCTACAAAGCTGGTAAATTCCCAGAGAACCGTTATTAATTAACTGGATTAAATTTTAAGCTACCTTTGGACTATAAAATTAAACTGTCAAGTGCAAATCATTGTATCAAAATGAAGTGGTCTACAGAGAATGAGGGGACTTTGGAGCAAAATCAAAAAGTTATGATGCAACAATGAAAAGAACAGTAAAAAACACATTTCGAATATGAGTGATCTCAAAAAGCAAAAGGGTCAGTTCAAAATGGGCTACATGAGAACTAGTTTATCCAATAACTAAAAAATATTTAAGGCAAGAAAAGTTCTTGTCACTATTATTCAAAGAGTGAACCCAAAGATGTTTTGTACAACTTTATATATTATGACCTCTATCAAATGATGGCATTGAAATGAAAGAAATATTTTTAGAATAGAGAAGCTATATTTAAAATCGAAGAATGACAAACCAAAAAAAAAAAACGGCTAGATACAGAAACTAGCAAGAATGATTTTGGCCAGGATTTTCGCGAAGAAAAAATTCAAAAGTAAATATAATCACTTAGGAATTTCTGTAAAACTTCGACTTCGACAAAGTGCATATATAAGCGTTATAAATAACTGGTTCAAAATTTTAGTTTACTAAAATTATGTACTAGATATATCGTTATTAATTACTATAACGAATATATAATGTAGATCAAAATTTTAGATATTTATATTGATGAGCAACAGTAGTTGTAAAAAGAGTTGAACATAAGATATTTTCTTAGCCTTATCAGTAGGGTTTTTAAAGACAAGCTCCTACCCTTGAAAACCTACATTTGCAGTTTCGAACTTCTGGAATGTTTTCGATTGCATCTAAGATGATCGCGAAGATTGCTTTCTGAGTTTTTCCCACCACCTCAGTTACATCGTCTGTTGTTAATTTATGGGTTGTCATTCCACATGCCTGGTTTGTGACTAAGGCAAGAGAAGCATAACAGAGACCGAGTTCTTTTGCAAGAGTTACCTCTGGCACACCAGTCATGCCTACAATATCTGCAAACTGACTCAGCATATGAATTTCTGCCCTCGTTTCAAAGCGTGGGCCTTCTGTGCACGCATAAATGCCCTCAGTGTAGGAAAATATCTGCTTTTCAAGGACTCTTATAAGAGCTGTCCTAATTTCCGCGCAATATGGCTCAGAGACGTCAATATGCACAGTAGTGTCATCATAAAAGGTTGAAGACCTGTTCCGGGTAAAATCTATAAAATCATCGATCACCACAAAACTTCCCACTGGGTGCTCTCGCATTGATCCAACAGAATTTGTGGAGATTACACGTTTTGCCCCAAGGGCATGTATAGCCCATATATTCGCTCTATAATTGATTCTATGAGGAGGAATATGATTTTTTCCAGAGTGCCTGGGAATGATCACAATTTTTTTCCCTCTAATAACATCGTGATAGGCTGTGACTTCCCCATAAGGGGTCTGCACGGCCAGAACCTTAAAATTCCTGTATGAATTGAAACCTACGCCACCTAAAACTACAATTTCAACTTTACCAATCATCTCTTCCATTTTGAGGCCTCTCTTGAATTTTATAGTGCAAATTTTTCATCACAATTTATTCTACACCCCTTAATAGACAGATTTGAATAAAATTGCAGGGCCAAAAATTTTGTTTGTAGCCTCTACAGGCTCATGTATACACAAGTTTTAAAGTAAAAAAATCTTTATATCTACACATCAACTTTCCATTACAATTTTTTGCACTCTTACCTAACTTACAAGGTTAAGAGTGTAGATAAATCATAATCAGTTGATTTTAAACAAAGTTATTCCATATATGACTAAGTTGCATCTTCGAATTGGTTTCTAACTACCCATAACAATATTTCCAATTGATATTTTAAGTCAAGATATTGATCTGTCAAATTGGTTTTCAATGTTACTCAACATTTACAGATTCTGCTATCAGAATTAAGGTCTTTGCCATATTAATTGAAACACTCGCTGATTCTGTAGTATAATTTGTAGAATCAGTCGGTATGAAAGTAGTATTTAAGGTATGCATACCTACATTCAATACAGTTTTTGATGATGGACTATATACAAAAATTCAAGGTACTGAAGCAGTTGCATCTAACTGAGTGTTGCCTAATTCTGTTCCCTGGTTTATGCTATCCAGTTTACTCCAGGTAATTTTAGAAATCACCTTTGTTACATTGATCGAAACATTCACTGAGACTATATTATAGTCTACAGTATCAGTTGGTGTGAATGTAGTATTCAATTTATGAGTACCTGCACTTAATACAGTTCTTGATGGGTAATTAGATACAAATCTTTCAGGCACTGAAGAAGTCGCATTTAGCTGAGCTCTTCTCAATGCTTTTCCATAGGTTATGTGTGATTGTGTAAGTAGCTAATCCTGTAGTATTTTGCTCAGGGCCAAGATCCTTGTTGTACATGGATATTAGGCCAGTTATGATACTATCTACAATGTTGATAGGTCCATTGACATTTACATTTCCAGAATTTGTTACAGTGTAAATGTATGTGATAGTCTGTCCTATAGTGGAATAATTTACTGGAAATGCTGATTTTACTACCATCAAAGCTGAATTATGCGAGGCTAGTACTGTCAAGGTAGCGATGTTAGAATTGGTATTATTGTTTCTTGCATACACTGAATTGGTCACAGAACCAGCATCAAGATCCGCTTGTTTTATTATATAGGTAGCTGTCCCTGTAATACTTTTACCTGGGGCAAGATTCGTGTTGGGTATAGAGATTTGGCCAGTTCTATTATCTGTAATCGTAATATTTCCTAAGATATCCACATTTTCTGAATTAGTGACAGTGTATATGTACGTGATATTCTGTCCTGCGACATTGTAACTTGTTGAGGATGCAGATGTCGCTATTGTCAGAGTTGGATTAATTGATATAGGAGCTATAAATTGCTCAAATGCGATAAGATTTTCTTTTAAATTCACCGTGGATGTAACATTGTTTGTTGCTGTATTGATCACAGCAACAGTTCCTTTGTTGCTGTTATTCTCCACGTATACATTTGTTCCATCAGGAGCGACTGCAACTCCACCATAATAGTCTTTTAATGGTATAATTGCTGTAACATTGTTTATGGATGTGTCAATCACATAGACATTCCCGTCCCACCCAGTAATATATGCAAATGGTACTGCACCTGTGATATTTGTCAGCATTAAAATCATAGCTGTTGAAACTAAAGCTATCGAATACAACTGCTCTTGATTTATCATGTATCTTTCCCCTTTTCCATATACCATATGTACTAAAAAATTAGAAGATGTTCTATTTAACATAGATATTCATCAATCCGCTTTTTAGTATTGTAGCAACGCCAGCTATTGATATCGGATAAACTAGTGGAATGGTTATAATTATAAAATTGATTATCTTCCTACTCATCCATTAATTCCTAATCGGAAATATAAAAATTTAGTGAGACCCTATCATAAGTTGGATAAACATCAATACTTTGAAAGAAATTAAACGATCAAATAATTGCTAATGAGTAAGGGTTATTAATATATGTAACTTTTTAAAAATTTTAACTGGGAAGAAGTATTAAATATACAATTTAATTATTTTGATTTTACCTTTCCAGATAGCCAATCATCACTTTATAAAGAATAATTCATCTGAAAACCCATTGATCTCCTAATATTTTAGTTCCAATAGAAGAAACAGATGAAGAGACTTATGCTATCGAAAAATCGAAAGATTTAGATTTGATTAGATTTCTCTTATATCATTTTATCAGGTTAGGTGATATTGTTAAGCTTTTTCCCACTTGATCTAAAAATGGTTTAATCACAGCTCCTACAGCAAGTTTGTGGGTTATCAGACGATAAATACCCTATGCAACTCAATAAAATACCTTGAATAGCCCAAAACCGTTCATTTTTAACTTAGAGCCTAGCCAAAAAGTCAATAATGGCATGTGTAAAACTTTTAGAATAGGCTCTGGGTTAAATCGCTTTCATGTTAAAATTCTTCTTTTTGCTTCAACTAACACTTTGCAATAGATTTGAACAGTAGTTTGAAATCAGTATTCTACTAGAAATATTAAAAATATTTTAATAACATTCCTAGGTATCCAAAGTCTTTGCTATCTGAACACAAAAAACATATAACTTATAACTTATTCCAGAGGGCAAAATATCCCTGTTAGAATCATTATTGAAATTGTTTAGTATTCTGATCCTGAAGCCAATTCCTGATAAATCAAGTAGTTACATGACTTTAAGGACAGCAACCTTTTACATAGTGAGCACATATTAATAGGATGATAAATAATGTGGTTTGCCCAAAATTGTAGGAGAGGCAAATATAAAATGGAGGGTACTATCATGCCTAAGACAGTTATTCGATATCTTCTAAATAGATTAAAAGATCTGGGCATTAGAGATATTTTCGACGTGCCAGGAGACTATACTTTTTCTATCAACAATGCTATATGTGATAATAAGGAGCTACGCTGGATCGGTTGCTGTAATGAGCTGAGTTCTGCCTATGCTGCCGACGGCTATGCTCGTATCAATGGCATGTCAGTATTTTACTCACCTTTGGAGTGAGTGAACTGTCAGCATTATGGATATAGCAGGTTCTTATGAGGAGCATACTGTGGTATTTCACATTGTCGGAATGTCAAACATGCAAGTTCAGGAGAAACATGCCAGTATATCATGCACTTGGCAACGGAGAGTTCGATTTATTCATGAAAATGGCTAAGCATATCGTATGTGCGAAAGCGGTACTAACCCCAGAAAACTGCATTCACGAAGTCGAGCGCGTCATCGTTGCAGCCATGGAGTATCGACATCCAGTCTACATTGCCATACCTAAAAACTATGTTAATCAGAATGTCTCATTTTGCCCTGCATTAGTAAAAGTGCCTGTAAAAAGTGATCATGAAGTACTGGAAGAAGTAGTCTCGATCATTATAAATAAATTATCAAATTCGAAGAAAGCCTGTATTATGCCCGGCATTTTTGTGGACCATTTTGGACTCAAGGACTTGACTACAGCAGTGGTTAATGCTTCAGGCTTACCTTATGTGACCATTGCAATGGATGAGTCAGTACTTGACGAGACCAATCCTTCTTACCTTGGATTATACAGCGGACATTTTGTGAATCTTGAAATTAGGGATTTCGTAGAATCATGTGACTGTATACTTGCCATAGGCACTGTCTTGTCTGATATAAATTTGGGGGTAGGTAAATTCTCGGCAACATTGGATAAATCCCACGTAATCAATATCATGCCTTCTGAAGTACATATCGGACATGCTGATTACCCTAATCTAAAAATGTCAGATGTACTGAATGAACTCAGCAAAAGGCTTCATAAAAGTACTGGTATCAGGGGACCTTTAGCTAAGCTTCCCACAATACCTAAGGTAGATGTTGGCGACCTAATAACGGCTGACTATTTATATGCGAGCTACGCGACTTTTTTCAAGCCAGATGATATCATCATAGTGGATTTAGGCACATCCATTTACGGGTCATCGCTAGTCTTTTATCGAAATTGTCTACGTTCCATAGACAGACACTATGGGGGACGATAGGTGGGGCTACTCCGACCTCCTTTGGCGCCTCACTGGCTGCACCCGATAAGCGGATAATTCTCATAACAGGCGAGGAGGCACACCAAATAACTGTCCAAGAAGTCTGCCAGTTCTATCGCTTTGATCTAAAGCCTATAATTTTCGTTCTGAATAATAATGGCTACCTGATAGAAAAAATGCTATCTGAGAAGTTAGATTACTGTTACAACTACATTGCCCAGTGGCAATATCATAAATTGCCAGAGATACTTAGCTGCGAGGGTTGGGTGATGAGAAAGGCTACCATCTGTAGTGACTTGGATAAGATCATGACAGAACTGGATAACAATGAAACAGGCGCATATATCGAGATCGTTACGCCAGAAATGTCAACACCACCGCTTATGGAAGTAATTCATAGAAACTTGTAGACGCTACCAATGAAATCATTCCGAGAGTTGGCCCGCAGGAGCACCATTTAAGATTCGATAGGGATTTTATTTATGAAAGGAAATGATACAATTCTTGAACATCTAAACACTCATTTGCCGATGAACTGACAGCTATCAACCAGTACACTAGCCATGCCTACATGTGCAAAAATTGAAATTATAAACAACTAGAAAAAATGATCCAGAAGGGAGTCATCGCTAAAATGAGGTATACGGAGGAGCTGATCACATTGATCCTCTTCCTCGAAATGGAGCCGATAATCAGCAAACTGAACCAAATAATTATCGGCTCCGAAGTGCCAAATATGCATAAATATGGCCATGGAGCCAAAGAAACGACGATTCGATGTTACAACGAAAGCATCCAGCTGGAGGAGAGAGAAAAGAACCACATCGAATGAAATCGAAGCCAAATTCGATCAAATCAAACAGATTGGTGTCGGGAACTATCTGGAGGAGCGGATTTACTGAGGGAATGCTTGCTATATCTATGTACTTTTGAGGATGGGCCATTCGGGATTCACCTATAAAAATTCCTCGATAAAGAGCAAAAATGAATTCATTGTCAATTACATAAATTGTTATACTAAACTTAAATGCAAAGTTGGGCTACGGAAAGAATAGAAAACAAGATCATAAGGGATGAGAGAACCTTGGTATATTTCTTTACTGTTATCCCGTGATTATAGAATTTAGAGTAACTTAAGCATCAATAATTAGGTTTGCATCCATAATTGAGTTTTAAAAATACCATTAATTAATATTTGATTCTGATTAATTTAGCCACATCTTAAACGTTCAATAGAAAACCTAATAACTAATTTAGAACTTACGCAATTTAACTTGGAAATCAATAACATTAAACGTTGAGTCTCATAAAAAAAATTAAATCACAATTTTTATGTTGGGTAATAGTGCAAAAAATGGTAGTTGAGAGCTGAAATTAAGAATATACATATATTTTACTTGAAAATCTATGTAGCAATGAAACAAGAAAAACATAAACTTTGTCAGCATAATATTAACTTTTCATCTGATTTTCAAATCAAAATATTTAAGCAGTATAATATAGTGCAAGTTGAAGATACATAATAAGTCGGATTCCTGGATTATCAGAAGCTGGTCTATGGGGATATACATGCCAATTGATCCTACAATTAACTTTGGAAAAGAAAGAATATTTGTTGATAGGGAACTCTGTATTCAGGCCTTCAGAGAGAACATCCAGAATTCAGGAACTCGAAAATACAATATTTTATGTTACCATGGTATCGCTGGCATCGGAAAAAGCAAATTGCAAGAAGAGTTGAAAAAGATATTGGATGAAGAATATCCCTATATATTTTGGGTTTCTATCGATTTCGACGTAAGTACTTTTCTGGACATAAGTACATTTCTCATAACTTTACGAAACAAAATTCAGGAAAAATGTGATGCAGAATTTTACCTTTTTAATGCTGTTCATGCGATATACTGGAAAAAGGCTCATCCTGAAATTCCACTCCAAAAACAAAATTATCCCTTGATTGAGAAAGGGGGATTTTTAGAGAAGATTATAAACGTTCTTGAGAGCTCTGGACAAATTATATTCGCGTGGGAAATCCTAAACAGAGATTCAGAAAGCTTCAGAAAGTAGCTTCATCTACACAACATTGGCATTTCCAAAGTTGAATTAGTTGAGCCGAATAGTATCAAAAAATTACTACCAGCTATTTTTGCCGCTGATTTTTCTGAATACTTATATGAAAATTCGAACGTATACATTTTTATTGACACTTACGAAGCTCTCTGGAAAGGTATAAGGGATAAAAATACTTTACATCAAAATGATAAATGGATAAGGAATGACCTTATCTCAAACATGCCTGGAATTTCATGGGTAATATCTGGGAGAGAAAAATTACTATGGGCTTCTATATGTGATCCAGACTGGAAAATGTTTCTGGAACAACATCAAGTAGAAGAGCTTCCAGAAAAAGAGTGCATAAAATTTTTGGAAGAATGTTGTATTGAAAATAAAGATATTCGAGATACAATAATTGAAGCTAGTGAAAAAGTTCCTTATTACCTAAACTTGTCTGTAGATACTTTTGAAAAGATAAAGATCTACAAAAAAAGACAACCAATTTCAGAAGACTTCGGAAAGACACAATTAGAAATCTTCAACAAATTTGTGAAATACCTGGACAGAAATGAAACCTGCTCTCTCGAAGTACTCTCAGCAACTAATTTATGGGATCGAGATCTGTTCGAGATATTAATGACAAAGTTTGATCTAGGGCTTCAGGTTTGTACCTTTTCAGATCTGATTAAGTATTCATTTATCAAAGAAGATACTAATGGAAAATATTCTATTCATCAGTTGATGAGAAAAAGCCTCCGAGAATATCAAGATCCTGTTAACAGAAAAAATGTCCATAAATTCATGTTTGAGCACTACAAAAACAAACTAGAAAAAATGGATACTAAATCAATCACTCCAGAACACGAAACAGCTCTGAACGAAGCCTTTTATCACGCAAAAAAAGTACTTGAAACCAAAGATTTGTTCAATTGGGTTATTGCTGATTCAGGTCCGTTCAAAAATGCAGCCGTTTGGCAACTAATTGCCCCTATATATGAAGAAACACTGCAAATTCTGGAAGTGAACCTCGGAGCTGAACATCAAGATGTTAGAACAACCCTAAACAATCTTGCATTACTCTATCATAAGATAGGAGATTACAAAAAAGCACTCAAACTTTTTCAAAGGGCACTTGAAATCAGTGAAAAGGTTCTGGATTCACAACACCCATCTGTTGCAACAACCCTAAACAATCTCGTCGGACTCTATGAAAGTATAGGAGATTACGAGAGAGCACTCCCACTTTTTCAAAAGGCACTTGAGATTCGTGAAAAGGTTCTGGGTCTCCAACACCCATCTGTTGCAACAACCCTAAACAATATCTCTGGACTCTATCATCAGATTGGAGATCACGAAAAAGCACTCAAACTTTATCAAAGCACAGGAAAAAGTTCAAATTATCAAAAACAATAGAAATCTGTTTCGTTGTTGTGTAGATTTTTTTGTATTGAAAATTATGTGTTTTCGCCATTTTAGCCAATAAATTAAGACACTAAAAACAAAATTCGAGGACATTTTCAACAAAATTTAAGGAACTATGCACGTATTATTACTAAAGTATGTGTAAAAATTAAATAGCCAAAAAACTGCTATATTTATCCCGTGAAGGATAAAAATAAATGAAAATTAAGTAACTATTTAGCCTACAAATAGAATTTATTCAATCCATGTAGATCACGTCCCTTTAATGTACCAAGCTTCTTACTACGGATTAATCTCAGTTGCCTTGTCATATGCTTTTATTGCTTCATCGAAATTACCATTTAGCTAGAGTTATTCCTTTATTGTACCAAGTATCTGAATCACGAGGGTTAATTTCAATTGCTCTGTTATATGATTTCATCGCTTTATCAAACTTGTTTAAATTAGAGGCATTGTTGCTTCCGGATTTCGAGATATCTGCAAATAGTCCAGCACCTGTGAAACTCACTAGGATTAAAAGAACCAGTATAGTGCTTCCTAAAGTCATTATGAGGACATTCCCCATACTTGCGTTATGGTACATCACTTTTTTCATTTTCAGCCTCTTGAATTGGTTTCAGACATTAGTGATGAGAAATAATTACAAAAATGCAAATGAATAATACTTCAATCCACAAAGCATAATTTTTCTACTAAAAAAATATATTTGTTAATTTATTAAAATGCTTTTTTATATAAATATTATTTATCGAATTTATCCAAATTTTCAAACAAAAACATGAGAACAATATTTTAATTTACAAGTAGCTATTAAGAAGAAAAAAATTTAATCTGAATTCCTATACAAGTCAAAAAAAATCCATTTTAATGTAGGACATAAATATCTAAAAAATAATGATTCAGGAATTTTAGCACAAAACATATGCATTAATCATCAGAGAATAAAGAAAAATGATAACCAAGGTTGGAAAGTGTGAAAATATCCGCTCATTTGTTAAGTTTATCTAAAAAGGACAGGACACTCCTCTTTTGGTGGTATGAGAACTTCTTCATCCAATTTAGTATTACAAAGTATTTTAACTTTAGAAAGTTTGTCAAGTGATAATCAGTAAGCTTCTACAAGAACAGCTGCTTCAAGGTTAGCCTTCTTAGGATTAGCCCTCTCAAGGTTGCCCTCCATAAGGTAAGCGTCGTTTAAAGTTAGCTTCTTGAATGTCTGCTTCTTTAAGGTTAACCCCTTTAAGGTAAACCTACAGAAGATTAGTCCCACAGGTTACCTTTTTCAAGATCAAACTTCTGGTTTTAACTAATGCTTATATTTTCATCCACTGGAGCAGATTGGCAGTATACAATTTTTCAGTAAAATTCTAACTTTAAAGAAGTTTCGGGTAGAAAATTATATATCAAGAAAGCAAATCGATCACAAGATTAAACATGCAAATGCTCTGATAAGACAATCAAATCGGATAAAGGTTTGAATGTTATGTGATGGATAAAGGGTATGATTCTGAAAATATTCATGCTCTAATTAGAGAATAAATGAAGGCAGACTCAATTATACATTTAAGGCAGAGAAAAAGAAAGAAAGTCGGGGGGAAATATAGAAAAGAATTATGAAAGTTCCGTAATCAATTAAAGGCAATTAAACTTAAACTCAGAGTGTACAACATAGACAAAAAAAGTTGTAGAAATAATTTGCATCAAATTAAGGATTTCTACATAGCCAAAAATTTGATATTAATTTACAGCAAATTCACGATACTGCCTAATTATTATTTAATTTAATCAAATTTAGTATCATAAATAGCCAAAAATACCTAAGTATTTTGGAAATCCCGTAACTTTCATATGAATATATACTTCACGAAATTTCAAAATGATTTTTCTTTGATCTAATAAAATCACCTTATAATAGTCATAAAAAGTGTTAATCAAACTATTTAAGCTTTATTTTAAAAATAAAAACTCAAATACCGTTATTTTTTAAAGTTTATTTTTATTTATTTCTAGCTATTTATAAAAGTAACTATTTATTCAAGATAATCAATTTAAGAACTGTAAATCCTTAGAAACACCTTTAAAGAAATTAGAACTTCTATAAAATATTAAATCTAATAAATAAAAAATAACACATAAAAACTGATGTATTTTTACCAATGCGGTCAGATTTGATGCGGTCAGATTTGATGCAGTTAGACAATATTACATCCATATTTTGTAGAGAAATTGATGTTTTGTAGAAAAATTCTTTAAAATGAATACAAAAAAGATGAAAAAGGAGATAATAAGATGTTAAAACAGATGAAAAAGACACTAGGTATTATGCTAGCAGTTTGTTTTTAATGTCCGTGACCGCTGCAGCAGTAAGCTCAGAACCTATGGTGGCTAAGGAGAATTAAGTTGTGGTTATTGATAAAGAAACTGGACAGAAGATAGCTGCGGAAGTAGTGGGCATGAAAAGTGAAACTGGACAGAAAATGGTAGCTGGGAAAGGAGTGGCTGTTAATCGTAAAACTGGAAAGAAAACAGTAGCCACAAAAAAATTGGCCGTCAAAAACGGTAAAGATAAGGTAATTAATAGCTGAATTAGCAAAGATCTGACAGATATGTTTATTGATATTTTCTATACTTTAACATTTTATTAAATTGAACAATATAAACGGAGTGAAATCAAATGTCGAAACAATCATTTAGAATGAAAAAGGTAATTGCCATTTTACTGGCAGTACTATTTGTAACATCTTTGACAGCAATAGCAGCTAGTGCACGCTGGTCATCATGGCCATGGCGGCCATCATGGAGGTCATTGGAGCCACGATAGTGGCCTATGGCGGCTGGGGCTATGGCGCTGGTCTTGGATGCTACTTATATGGACGGTGTACTAGTTTGCCCCTCATATGACTACGGTGGCTACCTGATATGATGTGAATAATAAAAGACAAAAACTTTAACTAAAGCATATGAAGTAATTTTACTAAAATATAAATTGATAGCAAGCCCTTAATGCATATTGGAATAATTTCCGATCTGCATTTAAATTCAAGCTTGCTCACCATACAATTGTACAAGTTTATTTAATTTTAAGGCACGCTTTTGTTTGAAAGATTGCTATTCCACTAATATCCAGATATAAAAAATAAAAATATAAAACTGTAACCAATATAGTAAAACATATTCAAAAATAATGTTGTATTGAAAGTAAAAAATGGAAAAATTGTTAGAAATATATTAATTGAAACTATGGTATAAAAATTAGATTTCTGATTCAGTCTATTCATATTTTTAGTTTGCTTCGAATATAATATAATAACTAGATAATTATTCTTTTTTGATTTTTCGACTTATAATTGTGATCGGAGCCAATCAGCGTCAAATGTCCCATAAACTCCATGAGTCACATATCAGCGATTTTTTCTTATTCCACATTATTCCACATGTAACTAAATAAATTCTGAAAGTTTATCACAAAAATTGCGCGTTTTATATTAATAGGACTTTCGCTCTTGAGGTATAAAAGTCAATAGAACTTGTCGATTAAACTTAGATTTAGAAAATTAAAGGTTTAATACAATTGATTTTTCAATTCAACTATATAAGTCCTATATATTATCTGCACTATGTAATAAATATGTTAGAATCTTCTCAAAGTTAGAAGTATAGACTTTCTTTGCTACATAGCAATCAAGGTATTAATAAAGAAAGCAATTTTTGAAGCAAAATTATTTTAGGATCGAAACTTTGAAAATAAAAAATAAAAAATGTATATAGAGGTTCATTACAGCCTTTCCGGCGATTTTGTCTCCGACATTTCTCTTCACTTTTCATCAGAAACACGATCCACTCGTTTAACAGGACGACCTGTTGGTTGCCTCTGTAGACCCACATGTTACTCTGGAGGATCTCAAAATTATATGAAACGCCCTGTAGATTATACAAGTCAATCTGTTGGTTATTTCAGTAAATATATGTGATGAACAAGGCGATCAGTGAGTTACATCAGATTGTATGCCTTGATGTTGTTTACCTGGGTGTTGTTTACCTGGGTGTTGTTTACCTGGGTGTTGTTTACCTGGGTGTTGTTAGCTTTAGAATAGATCTTCTAGGGAGCTTATACCTTTTGTTTGTTCATCTGGGAATTTTCCATCTGAGTACTGCCCACCTGGGAATTTTCCGCCTGAGTACTTTCCGCCCGAGTATTGTACACCTGGGAATTGACCACCTGAATACTTTCCACCTGAGTACTGTCCACCTGGGAATTGTCCACCTTGGTATTGTCCTCCTGAATACTGTCCACCTGGGAATTGACCACCTGAATACTTTCCACCTGAGTACTGTCCACCTGGGAATTGTCCACCTTGGTATTGTCCTCCTGAATACTGTCCACCTGGGAATTGACCACCTGAATACTTTCCACCTGTGTACTGTCCACCTAGGTATTGTCCTCTCAAGAATTGTTCACTTGGGTATCGTCCACCTGAATACTGTCCACCTGGATATTGTCCTCCTGAATACTGTCCACTTGGAAATTGGCCATCTGGGAATTGGCCACCTGAATACTTTCCACCTGAGTACTGTCCACTTGGAAATTGGCCACTTGGAAATTGGCCATCTGGGAATTGGCCACCTGAATACTTTCCACCTGAGTACTGTCCACTTGGAAATTGGCCACTTGGAAATTGGCCATCTGGGAATTGGCCACCTGAATACTTTCCACCTGAGTACTGTCCACCTAAAAATTGTCCACCTGAGTACTGTCCGCTTTGGTATTGTTCACCGGAGTGTTTTCCGCTTTTATGTTGTCTATCTAGGAATTGTCCACTTAGATGTTGTCCAATTGGGAATTGCCAACTTGGGTACTGTCCACCTTGGTATTGTCCTCCCAGGAATTGTTCACTTGGGTATTGTCCGCTGTGGTATTGTTCACTGGAATGTTTTATTTCATCTGCCACGCTTACTGCCGTAGATGCCATTGAAATTATTACAAAAAATACTACCAAAATAGCTAGTGTATTTCTTCTTCTTTCAAATGCTCTTTTTACCATTTAATAAACTCCATATTTTTTTTGAAGTACATTTATTGACACTTATTTCACAAACTGTATAAATAATATTACAGAGTAGATCTTATATAAAACTTTCTTTATTTCGTTTTCTAACAATCTGAGATTAAATATGAAAAAAGAAGAAGAGGCAATAACACAATCTAAACGTATATCACCATTACCCCAAAATTAGGTCCCGAACTCTTTTAACGATACATGGAGACCGCATAGATTAAAGTTGCTTCTGGGCCGACGGTGGCCCATAGCGCAAAAACCGCGGCGAATAACAACTTCTAACTGACTATCGCAGTCGCAGTTTTTGGCATTAATTCAGGGAGGCATTTGCATCGTTAGTAGGCCCTTTGATCGAAGCATCAGTCATGATCGGATTTGTGAATGTAGCACTTTACTGGAGAAAAAATTATTTTATACAAGGTTACAATACAGCTTGAAGAACAATAACAAAAAATTCTTACACGAGTTGTTTCACAACTACAATTGATTCTACAATTGAAATAAAATATTCGACTATGAGGTCAATTTGTACCTAAAATTCGGAATAATTTCATCTTGAATTTAAATCCAAATTTACACATTATCTAATTATATGAACTGTTTGATTTTTGAGATAGCCTGGTAAGCTCAGTTTCGCATCCAATTTACACTATATTTATATGGAGCTATACCTCTCGCGTTGAAAGAATTTATTCTAATATTTATCGTTCTGCTGATTATTCTTGGTTAAACAAAAGATGATAGAAAGTTATTCCACATATATATAAAATGACTTGAATTAACTGAATAAAAAGTCAAGCTGAGCGAATATCAGTACAAATGATGCAAAAATTAAAGGAGTGATATTTTATGGTAAAAATGATAATTTTTGACCCTGCAATGTGTTGTCCCACGGATTTATGTAGACCTGTAATTGACTTGGAGCTTTTAAGGATATCAACAGTTGTAAGTAACCTTGAAAAAAACGGTATAAAGGTTGAAAGATATAACCTTAAAAGTAATCCACCGGCCTTTGTAGATAACATAGTTGTAAACGAAATTGAACCGAGATGGAATTGATGTGTTACACGTAACTATTGTTGACGGTAAAGTAGTCAAGACTAAGAAATATCCTACAAACGATGAGCTGCTTAAATTATTGGATGTACCAGAAAATTATATAAAGGGAAAAGAAAAGTCTGCAAAGCAGGACTCCTGTTGTAGTGATGATCCTTGCTAATGTTATGCCAATTAGGTGAGTATATTGTTTGAAACATTTAATCCTAAACAAATAAAACTTAATAAATATTTGTTTTTTACAGGAAAAGGCGGCGTTGGAAAAACATCCACTGCCTGTGTTACTGCTGTGACTCTGGCGGATGAAGGGAAAAAGATTCTGCTGATTTAGTACTGATCCTGCCTCAAATCTGTAAGATGTATTTAACATCGAATTAAATAACAAAGGAATTTCTATAAAAAATGTGCCCAATTTGATTGCAGTCAACATTGATCCTGATGAAGTTGCTAAAGAATATAAAGAAAGTATTGTAGCACCCTATAGAGGAAAGCTGCCTGAAGTTGTAATAAAAAATATGGAAGAACAGCTTTCAGGTTCGTGTACTGTTGAAATAGCTGCCTTTAATGAGTTTTCAGCATTTATAACTGATGAAAAGACAGAGAAAAAATATGACTATATCATTTTTGATACAGCCCCTACTGGACACACTCTTCGATTGATGCAGCTGCCTTCAGCCTGGAGTAATTTCATAAGCGAAAGTACACATGGAGCGTCTTGTTTAGGCCAGCTTTCCGGGCTTGAAAGTAAAAAAGAGATTTATAAGCAAGTCGTCGAAACATTATCTAATAAATATATGACTACTCTGATTCTGGTTTCCCGCCCGGAAAAAGAACCTCTTAAAGAGGCTGAAAGGGCTTCACAGGAGCTTAAGGATTTAGGCATTAATAATCAAATACTTATAATCAATGGTGTGCTGCAAAGCTATGATGATATTGTATCTCGAAGCCTTTTTGATAAGCAACAAGAGGCTTTGGAAGGCATACCCGTTGATTTAAAAAATTTTATAACTTATCAAATTCCTCTGAGAGCTTATAATATTACCGGTATAGATAACGTAAGGGCATTCTTACACCAGGATAACGATAAAATTAGCAGTGAAAAGATCCGTTCTAAACGGATTCCTAAACTCAAAAATGTTATAGATGACTTATATGCTTCTGACAAAAAAGTAGTATTCACCATGGGTAAAGGTGGCGTTGGGAAAACAACGATTGCAGCAGCAATTGCATTAGGTTTGACCCGAAAGGGTGCTAAAGTTCATCTTACAACAACAGACCCTGCAGCACACGTTAAATTCGTGATAGAAGAAAGTAGTGATATAACAATAAGTCGGATTGACGAAGAGGCGGAGCTTGCTAAATATAAACAAGAAGTGCTCAGCAAAGCAAGGGAAACAATGAGTGAAGATGATATCGCTTATATTGAAGAAGATTTAAGGTCACCCTGCACGCAGGAAATTGCTGTTTTTAGAGCATTTGCTCAAATTGTAGAGAAAGCTAAAAATGAGGTTGTTGTTATTGATACAGCTCCCACAGGACATACTCTTTTACTTCTTGATTCAACCCAAAGTTATCATAGAGAAATCAGTCGTTTGCAAAGTGATATCCCAGAGTCAGTTAAAAACTTGTTACCCATGTTGAGAAATGCTAACGAAACCGAAATTCTGATCATTACATTAGCAGAAACTACACCTGTGTACGAAGCAATGCGGCTTGAGTCTGACCTCAAACGTGCCGGAATCAATAGCAAATGGTGGATAATCAATGCCAGCTTATATGCAACTAAAACAGCGAATAAAACACTCAAAGCAAAGGCCAGCAACGAGATTGAATGGATTAACAAAGTTGACAAGCATTCCAATGGAAATTTTGCGGTTATAGAGTGGACAGCAGATGAAATTAAAGGTGAAAAGCTATTAGATCTGATAGAGTAATATGAAGCTCAAACGCATAGAAATAATAATACGTGCAGTCAAGTAAACCTAAATCCAATTGACTGTCGATTTCTTACTATCAGTAACCTCGCCTGAGAATAGCTATCAGTTCATCTGCATGTGGCATTCTATCTTCTATTTTTGCGCAGACTGCATCGATATCGTAATTAAGCCGAAGATATTCTGTTTTTTCGTTTTCAGTATCAAATACAGCACAGCTTGCTCTGGGGTTTATATCTCTTGGCTGCCCCACTGAACCCGGATTTATTATAATTAGGTTTCCAAGCTTCCGATTTATGGGAATGTGAGAGTGTCCAACAACTAGAAATTCTGCTTCCACTTGCTCCATTTGCCTCAGTTACCATATTCCGGATTTCTTCATCTGGAGTTTCTGGTTTGATGTATTCGAACATTGAACGGGGACTTGCATGGGTTAGGTAAAGTTTTTTTCCTTCGATTTCTTCTTTAATCAGAAATGGGAGTTTCTGCAGAGATGTTATTCTAGATATGTTAAGAACTTTCCATGTATATTTCCTGGTCGCAATTGATAGATGCTTATACTTATATCCACATTGGCAGTCTACCTTAAAAGCGACTACATTATCATGGTTTCCCTTTATTGTTGGTATTACTTTTTTTCTCAAGAGATCAATGCATTTGTCAGGTTCCGGCCCATAGTCCACAATATCCCTAAGGCAGATGACCTTATCGTGAGGAACTTCAAGAACAGTCTTGAGAGCTTCATAGTTTGCATGGATGTCAGCAAACAGTAAAAGTTTCATTCTATTTTCTCCTTTCTAAAGCTTTTTATTTCTCTATTAATTTATTACAGATTGAGAAACGGCATTCAGATTATTACTGGAAATAAAATCCGTCAAATGACATGGAGGGCCAAATTTTGTCAGCTGTATATAAAATGGAGTATAGATAACTCATGAAAATCAGAGATTTCTCAGTTCTCTATATTTAGTTATGAATAAAGCGCTTATGGGGATAAAAATATATTAAAACATGTTAAGCAAGATGAATATACAAATATAGATAAAATTTTATATATATGCGATGCTCTATATATAGAGATTATTCACATATATTCAGTTCTCTATTAATAAGGTGCTCAGGGAAAAAGTTAATAAAGGACAGTACATGAAAAAATGTAAAGTAAAAAAAGTGTGCATGTGAATTAATACTTGAAACAGACTTTATAAACATCACCTTTAACACCAGAAAAAAAAATCTGACAAATTAAGACGGCAGGGGAATACTAATTTCTAAATGCAAAAGGAAGTTTACTTATACCATTCAGATATCAAGATAAACAATGACTCTCTGGGTCCTAGTCTACGCTGAAAAATCGAAAATAATAATAATGGCCATAAAAGACCGGAGGAAGCAACCACTTTATATGGCCGAACTTCACGTAAATGATAGTCATAAAGGACCGAGGCCTCACAAAATAAGATTCCTAACCGACAAAAAAAAAGAAGAATTTATCCCCCCACAGAAGTTTGTAGAGCTTTTACGCAACGCAAACAGGATCATGTTTGCAGAAGGAGGGAGTTCTGTAAATGAGGCTAATTTTCTAGAAATGCTTAAGGGTTTTCAACTCAATGCAGACCGAGTTAAAATCTGCAAACACTGCTGGATAAATAAACGTTTCAATTTTACAAATAGTAAGTCTATAAAGTTCCATAATGAACTCATATGTTGGGAATGTGCGAAAGAAGAACTTATGCGAGTAGTCAGCTCAGCAGATTCACATTACGGAGAAAAATCAGTAAGTTTTCTGGAGAAAGTTCTCTTTAAAACAAAGGATCTGGATAGGACCATAAGAATGCTGAACCCTGAGAAGCTAGATCCCGAGTTCACCAGGTATGATACTATCAGGACTATTCCTTCTACTACTACATTGAGGGTCGAGGATCTATCTCTAGAAAAAAAATTTAAGAATCTTCTAAACCAGAAATCAGAAACTCTACTCCCCGTCCAGGCACTGTCTGTAGAAGCTGGGCTTTTGAAAGGAAAAAACCAATTTGTAGTCTCGGCAACTGCAACCGGGAAAACTCTTATAGGGGAGATGGCAGGGGTCCAAAATCTTTTGGACAAAAAAGGAAAGATGATCTATCTGGTTCCCTTAGTAGCTCTTGCAAACCAGAAATACGAGCAATTCAAAGAACGCTATTTAAAGCTCGGACTTACTACTTCCATAAAAATTGGTACAACCCTTATAAAGACAGCCACGCGTTTTAAAATGCAGACCAGTCCGAATGCAGACATACTCATCGGAACTTACGAGGGCATAGACCATATGCTTCGATCAGGAAACGCCGATTTTTTGGGCAAAATAGGGACTGTCGTTGTGGATGAAGTCCATATGCTCGAAGACCAGGACAGAGGACACAGACTGGACGGGCTGATTGGAAGATTACTTTATGCGGCACCGACAGCTCAATTTATCTATCTTTCCGCAACCGTTGCGAACCCTGCAGCCTATTCAAAAAAACTCGGAGCTCAGCTTGTCCTTTATGAACACAGACCAGTTCCTATAGACAGGCATCTACTTTTTTGCCAGGAAAATGAAAAAGCAAAGCTGATTTCCCAGCTAGCAAAAGAAGAATATTCAATGTTCTCTTCTAAAAATCACAGGGGACAGACGATTGTCTTTACAAATTCACGTAGAAACTGTCATAGGCTTGCAGGAGCTCTCTCAATCCAAGCAGCTCCCTATCACGCAGGACTTACCCAATATGAAAGAAACAAGGTTGAAACTCTCTTTTCAAAAGGACAACTTCCTGTAGTTGTGACAACTGCTGCCCTCGCTGCAGGTGTGGATTTTCCAGCATCCCAGGTTATATTTGATACACTCGCAATGGGAATAGAATGGATTTCTGTCCAAGACTTCCTACAGATGAGCGGTAGGGCAGGAAGGCCGGATTACCATGACAGAGGAATTGTTGTGCTCATACCAGTGCCAGGAAAATCTTATTCAAGTTCCCAACCAAATACAGAAGAAGAAATCGCAATTAAGCTGCTGCAAGGAGAAATGCTGTCCATAGGGGTTGAATATGGGGAAGCTGAACAACTTGAAGAAGTTCTTGCATCCGTTGCGGTCACCTCCTCTATCCAGGATCTCAAAAAAATCCACAGCCTTATGTTCGGAAGCTTCGATCTGGATAAATTGATCTTGCGCCTGCATAGCTACCGGTTTTTAGAAATAAAGGGAAACAGGATTACTCTTACTCAATTAGGAAAAATTATTGCGGCTCATTTTCTACCCATATCCAAAGCTTTCCTTATTAGGGATGCTGTGCTTGGAGATAATGATCCTCTTAAGATTGCAACAAACCTGGAATTTTTCGATGCTGCTTATTTTAAGTATGCAAAACATATCGGAAGCTCCTTACATGTGAATATGCCTTCAAGGATTTTCCAGGGAGCTACCCTTGACATAATCTTTGATGGAGAATCCCTCGACCAGCTTGATGCAAAAATTAGGGAGCTTATGTTGAACTTTGCTTCAGACTTTTTAACATGTGTATGCAAGGACTCACCTTACTGCGGTTGCGCAGAACAGAAATTTTCGGAAAAAATAATCCAGCTGCGTACTGAAGAACTGGATCCGTTACAAATCATAAAAAAACTTGAAAATAATTACGGAATTTCCGCATACCAGGGCGATATTTTTGGATACCTTGACAATGCAGTGCGTAACCTTGATGCTGTGGAACTGATAGCAAAAGTGTACTCAAAAAAAAGAGTTGCAGAAGAAGCAAAGAGGCTTAAAAAAAAGATCCAGGGTTGAAAAACAATAACCTTCTTTGCATACACTTTTTTGGAGTACCATCCCTCATATGTAACTATTCAATCAAGATAAAAACACCAACAACAATTTTTCAAGATTCAATAGCCACATTTTTTGAGTTAATTTTCTTAAATTTCAGAGGATTAGAGAATATCTACCCATTTGAGAATTCGGAATTTAAATTCATTTGTATTAACTTATATTCATAATAATTTTTGATGATTTTTCTATTAAAGAAACACAAGTCTTCAGTAAGTTGGAGACAAACCTACTGAAATTAGTTCCTTAATTGATTGTAATTATTCTTTAGTGACTATCAACCTGACAAAAAATTGCAATAGCGATCTTTACTAAAATTAACTGAGCAAAATATTTGATGGCTTATTTTATACAACTGTTAGCTATTGATCACTCTACCAGTTTCCTTTAAATCAAAAATCAGAAGTATCCTCATACTTTCCGCAGAAGCACACAAGAATATTATCTATTTTTTCAAAATTACAAAAGCTTAAAAATTAAAATAATTTTCAATGAATTATGTTTGCCAAATGTGCAAACAATTTCTACACCTGTGTGCACCAGTAAAATTTTGAAAAGATAACAGGGAAAAATATAGAATTAAACTGATTTTTGCTAAGCTGAATAATTATGTTCCTTTTACATTAAATGAGATTGGTTAAAATAAGAAAAGAACTGCTGTGATCTACAACAGTCAGGTTTCAACCTTTACTCAGATAGAAGTATTTCAAATCTTCTGGCTATCAGTACTTATATTCTGCAGATTTCACTCTTTTTGAGCCAGTCAATATCTGATTGGTAAAGAAGCCTCAGGTCTTTAAGTCCTAATTTAAGCATTGCGAGTCTGCTGACCCCTAATCCCCAGGCAAGAACTGGTTCTTTGATCCTGAAAGGTTCAGTAACCTCTTTTCTGAAAACCCCCGCGCCTCCAAGTTCAACCCAGCCGAGGCCGTTCACATAAACCTCTGGTTCCACACTCGGCTCGGTATATGGAAAATATCCAGGACGGAAGCGAACATCCTCGAATCCCATTCTATGATAGAATTCCGTCAGCAGCCCGAGCAAGTCTGCAAAAGACATTTCTTTATCCATAACAACTCCTTCAAGCTGCTCGAATTCAGGAGTATGAGTAGGGTCAATTGTTTCCCTGCGGTAAGCTCTATCAATGCAGAAGGCCTTTACCGGAGGTTCTGGATTGTCAGCAAGATGTTTGATAGTGATTGCAGTCGTATGGGTCCTCAGAACATTGCGTCTGGCAAGATCCCTATCCCATATACCATCCCACCCACATGAATCAATATCTCCGCCGCACTGATGCATTGCAGCTACTTTTTCTGAATACTCAGCTGGGAGCTGACAGTTGCTAGCCAGATGGAAGGTATCCTGCATGTCTCTTGCTGGGTGGTCCTGAGGCTGAAAAAGGGCATCGAAGTTCCAGAACGAACTTTGAATGATTTCGCCCTTAATCTCAGTGAAACCCATTTCCAGGAAAATTTGACGCATCTTTTCTATAAGGCGCCTATAAGGGTGTATCTTAGCCCCATAGAGAGGGATAGGAGTCATATCAAGCCGATAGGACTTGAATTTTTTACCTCTCCAAGACCCACTTTTAAGTAATTCGGATGTGATCTGGGCAATTTCCTCTTCGAGGATAATACCCTGAGCTGCGAGATCACTTCCCATAGAAGTTATGGAAACAGTCCTGAATTTTTCCTCGTGCTTAGTGACAAGTTTACGCTTGAGAAGGTCTTTTACTGCTCCTTCACTGTCCACAAGTTTTCCGCTAATTTGTACTTTGTCTTTAAAAGCTGTAAGAACTTCTTCATCTTTTCCAGCCTCAACTTTTCCAGATGGCACCATTAGTCCGTTTTCAACTTTTGCCCACCCTTTTTTTACGATCCATCCGACTGCAATACCTACCGTCTGCGGAGAAAAGCAACTTTTTAATTTTCCAAGAGAAGTAGGGGCTTTCAGGATGTCAATAATCTGGCGCTCTGGAAGCCCATTTTTTGTGTATTCTTCTCCTTCTTTCGTAAGGAAGTAACTTTCAAGCACCTTTTCGGAAACCGAAACCAATCCCTTTTCTGCAAGCATGAAAGCCGCCTGCATGGCCGCATCTATCTGTAGCCCTGATTTTTCCTCTAGGCCTTCAGGTACTGTAGACCTTAGTTCCTCAAGAGCAAGCAATACTTTTTTCTCATTAGTTGTGAGGTTTTCCTGAAAACTCATTCGTGATCACATACTTATAGTCTAAAAATATTGGAACTTTGAGATTACACGCATTATATTTAATTAGAAATTCAATTTTTGTATATGATATTATATTCATCGAGGTGTTCACGAGCAAGTTCCCGTTTTTCCCAATGATCCTTTAACAGCTCATACATCTTTTCCGCTGCAAATTGCTTGCATGAGCCGCACATCCTCGTTCCTGAGATGCATTCCTGTTTGACCTCCAGCAATTCGTTATCATCTTCAAGTAAATGAAAGAGCATGAGTTCGAAAACTGAGCATTCCCCAGGATTTCCACCTTTTTTTTTCTGTTCTTCGAGAGTCACACAGCCTCCAGTCTTTGCTTTCTTCACTTTTTTTGCCCCTTCCTTGGGATCATCAGTGAGAGCTATATAGCTATCTGGGACACTGCTAGACATTTTACCACCCTGAAGACCACTCATGAAAAGGTGATAAGTAGACGCAGGAGGAATGAAAGCGTAACCCCCAAATTCGGTAGCCACCTCACTTACAATTTCGTTTAACAACCTTCTGAAAAGCTTTGATATTTGTTTTTGAACTAAATGTTTTTCGTAGTAAATGAATGTATAAGGACTAATTTCATTAATAAAGACAGATACATCTTCAATTTTATTTAAATAATACTTTCGCCGATCTCGTTGACTAATTTCTAAACCAAATTTCTCTAGCAATGAGAAATCAGGGACCTGGAGTAAGTCCAGGTGCTCATCATATAGCTTTATTTTACACGGAATACGAATATTGAGCTCCTTTAAAGCTTCTTTAGATGCACTTTTTCCGCGGATACTCAGATATTTTCTACCTGTCTTTGCATCTTCCCGTTCTTCCACCCTAAACATATTCATCTTGCCTGCAAGCCCTCGAGTTAGCCTAATGTGAGGATCCTGGTCAGGCCCGACAGGAATTACAACTGGTTTTGTCCCTCCGAACTCTTCGAGCTGAGGCTGAAGGATATCAGCAGCCTGGGTTGTTACACTTAACATGTGAGAGAGGTTCGTTTCTCCTGAAAAACCATAAATAGCCCCTAGTTCCGAAAAATTAATCTTAACCCCAAGTTCAAATGCCAGATTCTTAATGTTGTTGCAACCTGACTGGAAGTAAATCAGTCCGTCTGGCTTGAAACCAAGAGCAATAAGACTTAATATATATTCTTCTACCCCTATTTTATTACATTTCTGCCAGGAAAAACCACGCACTGAAAATGCTTCCCTGTCCGCAATCCCAACAAAAGCACTAGCTCCCCTTTCCTGGTGCCAGATTATCTGATCCATAACCATTTTGTGCCCCAAGTGAACTTTTCCTGAGGGCATAAAACCGTCCATGACCGAAAATGGAGCACCTGTACGCATTGCTTCTACAATTTGTTCGTAATCACGGTGACCGAAGATAACTTTCCTACTCATGTACTTGTGCGGGCAAGGAACTTCTGGAAGCAGGTTTTCAAAAGAAGAAATCCCGAATTCTTCGAATAACTTGGAATAGTCAGTGATGTCGCTTGAATTCCACGGATCAATTTTAGTATTCATGAAATACCTCATTGCTGCCTCTTTGGTGAAATGCCTTCGTAAGGCAGCTTTCTCTTGTTGAACATAGTTGAGGATATGAAAATCATTCCAGCAAAATTGCTCTTTAAAAATACCTGCTCATATGTAAATGTTTATCCTCTGGAACACAAGTCTCGATATCGACACTCAATTAATTCTCAAATCATCGAATTTAAACTTGGGTCATTTATTCCAGTATGTTGTCTGGAATGTAAAACTGAAGAATATAGCTCTCACAGTAAAAATTAACATTTCAAAAACTTAGAAAAATGGACTTGTCATCAAGAATATAAAGCTCTCCACTATAGTAAACTCAGCAATTAATTGCAGAAGATTTCGACAAACCCTTAGATGTAGTCATTTGCTGACAAATGGTATATAATAGGCTTCTAAAAATTAAAGGTTTATCGAAATAGTATATAAAATAAAGTTTACTAGATGATGTGTTTTCTTTAATTCCTTTTCCAAGTTTTTTGAAAATGTTTCTTAGATCGTCAGATATTCTGCGGAAAATTTAGATAAACCTCTAATTTTAACAAATTGCATATATAGGTTTTACAAATAACCAGCAGAAAATTGAGGTTTATCTAAATCCTTTTTAGTTTTGATATTGTTGCTGAGCCAACCAGAAAAATTAAAATGATTATGAAAGTTATACCACTTGAGGGATAATGATATACGCATACTTGGTGCGAGCTAGACAGATTACCTGAAGTAACTAATTTTTATATAGAATTAATTATTTTATAGATTGCCTGTACAGGAGTTAGGAGTATACTTGTGGATCAGTAAATGCCCTGATGCACACATCAATATTTGAGTAGATTGTTGTTATATCAGCCCATGTATTTACATCAGAATTCACAAAACTTTCTGATTCGTTTGTTGTTGCTTGACTACTGTAGCCATAGATTGGCATTTCCACAGGAATCGGGTATTTATATGTAGGGTTTGTAGGCTTCATTACTACGTAAAATGTTTGGCCTGCGTTGAGCTAAACTCCGAAATTCGCAATATATACAAATTGCACAACGCCTGCTATTATCGGCATTAAAAACATAATTATTGAAACTAAGGCTATCGAACACAACTTTTGTTTATTGACCATTCATTTTATTCTTACTTAAATAGACTATATGATTAGATAATAGAACAGAAGCAAACAAATAATTAAATCAGACTATAAATAAAAACATTGACTATTAATAGGCACGAATGACTCTAGAAATTTAAGTGACAATACCGAAGCAAATGTTAAATTTAAAAGGTATCTGTAGAAAATCAGGTAATCAATATAGTTATTTTGGCGAAATCTGTGGTTTAATTCTTAAATTTAACTAAAAAAGATTATGTAATTTAGGCTGAAAAAGGGGTATAATGCATAGATTTTAATATAAAACTGTGCATCTCCCAAAATTAAGCAGCCTTGTAAACCTTCGCCGCCTTTTAATGATTTTTTGTGATCCAATTTATCTCTCTGCGAACCTTCGCCGCCATAGCCGGGATCGGGGTAAACGTATACGGCGCCATAGCTGATCAGGGGAAGAAAACAGCCTTTGACGAGCCAAGCGAGCAGATGTTGGACGATGAGTACCCGTCGAGATCTCGCCATTACAGCGTGAGCAACCGTCCCACATGCCATAGCCCGTCCTCTGGTTTCTCCATGCGTCTACCCCCACCAAATATAGGGTATCGCCAGCAACAGCCCAGCAGGGACGATGACGGCAAGCATTGTGGAGTGGTAGGAATCGTAGAACTGGCCCTTGTATTCCGGAACTAGCCAGTAGATCAGCGCCATAAAGCCCAAGCTGCCAATGAGACCGACGCTCCTGGTCAGTGTGCGTATCTAAGAAAGATTAAGTGAACAAGATCCATCGCCCTGTAGGCGCGTGTGAACTTTATTCCACAGGATATCGGAGATAAATACGCCAAGGGCCATAACAACCATCACCATCAGCCCAAGGTAGGCAATTTCGTAGTCAGGTTCAACATGATTGACGATATAGTGGGCAACGATCACTGCGACGAGAAAGCCGACCAGCCCGCAAATCCCGACAGCAAAGGATAAACGCAGAAACGGGGCGGCGAGCGGAGGGGGAAGAAATAGTCATGAGAACACATTATTGAAGCGATGAGGGAATCGGGGACTAACCAGGGCAGCAAGGTGCTCATATGATAATCATCGTCAATAGCAACGCTGCCCAAGAGTTCTTATGATCCTATTTGGTGTACACTTTTATCCTACTGAATATCAAAAGAATAATTTTTAAAAGAATAATTTGGTGCTCCGGCCGGGATTCGAACCCGAGTCTTCGGCTCGAAAGGCCGGAATGATTGGCCGGACTACACTACCGGAGCACGTTGCATCTTGCTGAGAGATCTTCATTATATGTTTGGAATATATAAATCTATTCATCATAAAGTTGTTTTTATTGATTTTACTAATTAGAGAAAATTTTATAAAAATAGTCTCCAGAATAAATTATTGTACTTTTTCATAGTTTTATTTGACTTGTCAGTAAATCGAGCCAATGAATTATAAAAATTCGACTCTATACTTCTGCCAGGATAAAAAAATCCAAATTTTCAGTTATAAAGCCTAGAATGATTGGGGTGGACTACAATACATTCTTTTTGTGTATTTGCATTTTTAACCTTGTTTAAGGGTATTTTTGAATAATGAATAAATTTATAAACAGTTATGAACTTCCGATTTTCTAACTGCATATTGTTTTTATACAATTGTTAACTATCTGTATCTATTCAGCCTGGAAAAAACAATACCAATATTCATCTTTACCAAGATTCACTGAGCTAATATAGTAGGATGTATTTTATTCAACTGTTGGCTATTGAAGTCATTTTGTAGTTACCAATCAGTTAGTAATCAGAAGCATTGAATTATTTCAAAATAGATATCATTAACTGATTTTCCGTAAGCTGAATGTTTAAAGACTTTTTCAGATGCTTTCTTCAACTCCATCAACATTTTCAAAACTTGATTCTATTTCATCGATATCTTCCGATTTTCTAGCTTCTTCTTCCATTAGTTTTCCTATCCATTCACTTAGCCTACCACAGTATTCGGGCTCGCAGTCACAGGTACAGCCAGTACAAGCTGAAAACATTTCCCCTGCAAGTAGAAGGTCATATTTCTCCTTAATCTCTTCTTTTGCTCTCAAGAGGTATGTTCTTGCCCCATTTGAGACACCAACTTCACGGATAATAAGATCTTTATCCAGAAGCTTTTTTATGATCCTGGAACATTTTCTGCTGTCTATTTGCAGCTCTTTCCAGATTACGTTCTGGAAAACTCCTTCCGTGTGTCTTTTTATGATATCGTATGCTTCTTCTTCAAGATCCATGATTCCACACTTAATTTTATTCCTTGTGAAATTTTATTCTTCGACAGGAGTAATCAGTATGATGTTATTGCCCCGAAGCACAACAGAACCAAGGGAGCGAACTTTTTCTCCTTTTACAATTTCCATGGTATCCACTAGATGCAAATTCATATAGTCATCAACACTCTTAAGAGTACCTTCAAGCAGATTAAAATCGCCTTTCATTTCTACCTGGATCCTGGATCCAACAATTTTCTGAACTTTTTTATTTGGGAACAAATTTAAACCCTCACTTAGTTATTCTTGGTTCCCGTACTCTCGGGTTCCTGCTTTTCACATTCCAAAGCCAGTGCGAGCAAACCTTATCAAAATAATACACACTATTTTTAGCATGGTGCCCCTATCAAAAGTCCCTACAAACTACTGAAAATCATTTTGAATCTTCACTTCACCGACTTTGAGGAAAACTAAAAATTACATACCCTTTACAGAGATATATAACCATCGATATCCATAGTTCCTTAAATACCTGTCAGTTCAAGTAGCTCTATTCAAAAATAAAATATCAAACATCTAAAGCATAGAAGCAACTATTGTATCTTTTATCCTATCAGATGTAACCCTTAATTTCTGTAGATTCGTCACCATACTTTATAGATTCTTTACTTGATCTTTGAAGCGCTCTTGCGATGGGTCCAAAGACAGATTCATAGTCATTAATATGCTGAGTAAGCCAATGATTAAGTTCAAGAGCAGCAACTGGGGAGAGAATTACTTCAGTTTCAAGACGTCTTTCAACAATCCTAGAATCTGGAACATCCCCGAACATCTTAGGAGTATCGTTGTAAAAACCAATCCTGAAATCATATGGACTATGTCCGCCTGCGGCTCCTATGGCATATATCTGCTTGAAATATTCAGCTTTCACAAATTCAATTTTAATACCTTTTTTCTCATTTTTGAAATCTGCGTTTTCGATATTTATTCTGGACTCTGAATCCTCGGCCATAAAATTACCTCTATATTTTGCTCTCAAAACTATTTCTTAGATTAGGCTCTAATCTCATATAATACCCAAGATATCTGGTTTTCACACTTGAATGTATGAGCCAAACTATAGTTGAGATATAATTAATCATCTACGATTTATGCGGTTGCACTTTTCTGCTATTTTTTATACTGGTAAATTTCATTATAAAAGGCTTCCCATATTTTAAATGATAATTTATCTCCGAATTCCACTTGTTTTATTTGTTGTTTTTATGCAATGATCGGATTAAAACATTGATAGATTATGTGGTAACACTTTATTATTATATCGTATGCTACCTTACTAGATTAATTGTGAGTACACTTTTATAATTAATTGAACAATAACAAAGATTATGGATATAAGCAAAGATAAATTGTCCCTACACAGCTTGAAGAAGACAAAGAAAAAACAAGAATTGTCCATGTTTCATAATTGGTTCAATCACCACAATCAGAATTAGAGCTATCGGAATAGACACCACACAAGTTAACACATATGCACATAGATGTATAATTTTATTTATCTATTTGACTACTATTATCCATTGATTATCGATTAAGAAATTTTCCTGGTTGATAGTCTCGAATTCAAAGCAAAAATTTATCACAATTTTTGATCACTTAAATTGAAATCAGTATAATATTTCAACTTTACATCATGAATAATTTAAAAAGTTTGAAAATCGATGTAATTTAGCACGATTCCTCACCTAACCAATGACGTATTAAATTCAATTACACATTAACCTTAATACGATAGTACTTTAGCCTAGCGGTGGGATCAAATTTAATTTGAAGGCATCCTCTAATAAATGGACAATATTTATATACAGCTAAAGTACATTTGAATTCCAATGCTTTTTTTCGGACATATTGGTGTCACATTGGGAATATTTTTTGGACTTTTATTTCTCATACCACAATTGCAGACTATTATAGATCCAACATATCTGGTCATTGGATCGCTTCTTCCAGACTTAATAGACAAACCTCTAGGGATAATTATATATTCGTCTACCATTGCAAACGGACGGACGATAGCTCATACATTGCTATTTTCTTTTACTCTCTTACTGACAGGTTTATACTTATACGATAAAAGAGGAGATACCAAAATCCTTACCCTTGCATCATGTTCTATATTTCATCTTATGGAGGACCAGATGTGGGCATCGCCTAGAACTCTATTTTGGCCTTTTTTAGGATGGCGTTTCTACAAAAATCCGCATCATACTGGGCTAAAATACTTATTAATGCTTTTTAAAAGATCTTTTAGAGAGTTATAAAAAGACCATACTTATCGTCTGCCATCAGAAAATATATTTTAGGTATATATTTGAATACTATATACAGCGATTTTATAACATAATTCTTAGATATATGAAACAAATAACGCTGTTTGACGTTTTGTACCTTAATCGCATCAACAGTGCACTGAAAGTTCTGTAAATTCGGAATTACTCCGCATCCTTTTTTTCACCACAAAAAAATAGCATTTATTTTTTACTGATGAACATTTTTTGACAAAACCTGTACATCAATGAAACAACAAATAGAGAAACATTATCAACATGATCATGGACTTAGAATCCTTTTTATGTAGCGAAAGAAAAAAGATATAAAGTCAATCAGATATTACAGAACTTTCGAAACTTCATGCAATCAATCAAAAACGAGAAAATAATAAAAAGTCTCATATCTCTAGAAAACTGTATTATTAATAGTCGATTAATAATCAATTGGGTAATTTTATTCAGGAAAAACCTGAAAGCATTCAATTATCAAAATATATCTCTGCAGTCAAATGTAGCTGAATTTATAATCGCGAGGAAAGAGCTTGGACTGGAATGAAGCATATAAAGGAACACCACCATGGGACATCGGTCACCCCCAACAAGTTTTCGAAGCCCTTATAAAGGACGGAGAAATTGAGCATAGAAGGACCCTTGATATTGGATGTGGTCGGGGTGATAATGCAATAATGTTAGCTATGAATGGGTGTGACGTCACAGGTATAGACCTTGTTGAAGATGCCATCTCTGACGCAAAGGTAATAGAGCGCCATGTTAAGGTAAATTTCGTCGTCGGGAATATATTAAACATGGACGAACTTTTCATGTAAGCTGAATTCGACATCGTTATAGATTCGGGTTTGTTCCATGCGATGACGGACGAAGAAAGGCCAGTTTTTGCACAGTAGATACATAGAGTACTAAAACCAGGCGGCAAATATTTCATGCTGTGTTCCTCCGATAAAGAGCCCGAAGGCTATGAGCCCAGGAGGATTTCAAAAGCTGAAATAAAGCGTACTTTTATGCCACTTTTCAATATCATAGATATATAAAAGAGCCAGCCTTTTATTTGAAAGTATAACCTAATAACAGTAAAACTTATCATTTATTAGCCCGTCCGAGTTAATTAGATCGAGGCAGATATTTGGTGCTCCTAGTTGAAATCCTATCCGAAAAATTATCTAACCATGTTGTAAAATTACAAATCGGTCTTTAATATCCGAGTATCGGTTCCGGTTGTGAATATTGTCAATTGCTAAAGTTACATAGGTTAAGCATTTTTCGGATAAACTCTTGAAAATGATTTTTACATAGTCAAACTATAAACTCCAAAATTATGCTCACCAAAAAATCATAAACTTTTATTTTGTAGATGTACACAAAAATGCCATCTACTTTTCTCATCCAGAATTGGAGCAAATAAGAAATACTACCTTTAGAATAAAATATATATATCACAATTCCTTTATGGTATAGGTCAAGCCATATGCCTTATGCCGAGGTAGTCTAGTGGTAGGGCGCAAGCCTGGAAAGCTTGTGGGGCTTAGCCCCTCGGGAGTTCGAATCTCCCTCTCGGCGTCGTATTTTCCATGTAATTTTTAATGCAAGTTTTTCAATATTTTCATATATATTTCAGCACTTCGCTCGAATAGTCGATATTCATAATTTTACCATTTAATCTTGCTGGAATCCGTATTGAATAGAAAGCTAGTGAAGATAAAATTATATACTGGTAGTTTCATGTAACTGAACTCATCAGTATATGCTGTAAAGAAGCTCCTTTAGAGAGCTGCTCCTGAGTCTTTCACATATTCATTGAGTGTTCGATCAGGGGCTACAGGATGCTGTATGCACTCCATTGGAGGAAGTATATGGTAGAAGAAAAAAAGAACGACGAATTAAGGCATCTTGTTCGAATTATGAATACCGATCTGAAGGGGGCAAAGCCGGTACAATATGCCCTCACAGGCCTTCAGGGAATAGGGAGGCGCACTGCAATACTCATTGCAAGAGGAGCGGGAGTGAACCCAACTACTATACTTGGATACCTGCCAGACGAAGAAGTGGTTAAACTAGACAATACTATAGAAAAATTTGAAGATATTGTCCCTAGTTGGATGTTGAACAGGCAAAGAGACGTGATAACAGGACAGGACAGACATCTACTCGGAACGGATATCTTGCTGACTTTCAGAGAAGATATCAATAACCTGAAAAAGGTCCGCGCCTACAGGGGACTCAGGCACGAAAGAGGCCTTAAGGTGAGGGGACAGAGAACAAAATCTACAGGCCGTCGTGGATCAACTGTTGGAGTCAGCAGAAAAAAGTGATTTTCCGATGAGGTGATTCTAGATGGGATATCCAGGTAAAAAAAGAAAAAGTTATGAGACTCCGAGGCATCCATGGCAAGAAGCAAGGATTGCTGCCGAAGTTCAGTTGGTAAAGGCATACGGTCTCAGGAATAAAAAAGAAGTGTGGAGGGCAGCCAGTATGCTCAGGATGTTCAGATCCGAAGCTCGGATCCTGCTTGCAAATGTTGCAAGTGGTCAAGAAGAAGGACTTGAAGGACATCTGAAGACCCAGTCCGAAGAGATTCTTTCAAAACTTATCCGTTATGGTATCATCAAGCCAAAATCTGAAATTGACGACATCCTATCCTTAAAGACTGAAAATATCCTTGAACGGAGGCTTCAAACCCAGGTTGTTCGCCTCGGGCTCGCCAGGACCGTCATCCAGGCACGTCAATTCATCACTCACGGACATATTGCAGTTAACGGAAGAAAAGCTACTATTCCAGGGATGTTGGTTTCAAAGGAAGAAGAGATGCATATAGGATACTATGGGACTTCTCCACTCATGAGTGAATCTCATCCTGAAAGACCTGTTCAAGTGGCATCCTTTCTTGCAGACAAAACTACTACCCTCAAAGCTGTTGCCGATGCAAAACAAGCTAGAGAGAAAGTTCCTGAGAGGGGCGGCGGAAGAAAGAAGAGAGGGAGAAGGTAAAGATGGCAGATATGAAATGGGCAGTGGCTCACATCAAATCATCGTTTAACAACACGATCATCACTGTAACAGATATAACAGGAGCTGAGACCATTGCAAAGTCTTCTGGTGGTATGGTTGTAAAAGCTGCAAGGGATGAAAGCTCTCCCTACACTGCCATGCAGATGGCCAGCCAGCTTGCAGACCAACTTCGGGATAAAGGCATAAATGGGATCCACATTCGTGTAAGAGCTCCTGGAGGAAACAAGCAGAGGAGCCCTGGGCCAGGTGCACAAGCTGCGATTAGAGCTTTTGCAAGAGCAGGAATCCGAATTGGTAGGATCGAAGATGTTACTCCTGTTCCGCATGATGGTACCCGGCCAAAAGGCGGAAGGCGTGTGTGAGTGAATCTTCAAAATTCTATTTTTTGAATGGATAAAAATATAAGGAAAATTAGGGTATGTGACGATGGAAGTAGACATTCTGGAGTTATCGGAAAGATCTGCAAAATTCGTACTTTCCAATGTAAGTACAGCTTTTGCCAACAGCATTCGGCGTGCCATGATTGCAGAAGTACCAACTCTTGCGATTGAGTATGTAAACCTTTATGACAATACCTCGGTACTCTATGATGAGCAGCTAGCCCTCCGTCTGTCCTTAATACCGCTCATAACGGATATAGAGACGTATGTACCACAGGCAGAATGCGATGTCTGCAGAGGGGAAGGCTGTCCTGCCTGTGAGGTGTCATTAACCCTTAGCGCAGAAGGCCCAGTAACTGTTTATTCGCGGGATCTAATTTCTTCTGATCCAAAAATACAGCCAGCCGATCCTAACATACCTATCGTTGAGCTAAAAAAGGGGCAAAAACTCGTGCTTGAGGCTATTGCCCATATGGGATACGGTAGAGATAGCGTTAAATGGCAGGCGGGTGTAGCCTGCGGTTACAAGAACGTACCTATCATAACTATTGAAAACTGTGATGCATGCGGTCAATGTGCTGCAGAATGCCCAAAGGGTATCATACGAACCGAAGGAACAGGAGCCAAAATTGCTGAGGATGATGTCATTAAATGTTTTCTCTGCAGGCTATGTGAGCAGGTATGTGACATTCATGCAATTAAAATCAACTTCAATGAAAAAGCTTTTGTGTTTACCATGGAATCCGATGGTTCTTACACAACTAAAGAACTTGCTCTAAATGCAGCAAACGTGATTAAAGGTAAGGCTGAAGAAATGTTACACATACTGGACCAGCTCTAAGCGAATGCTTAGATGCGGTCTATAATCTACTTTGATCATAATTTAGGTATTTTGACTCTAAAAGTTTCAATTGGAGATATTTCTCTGAACTTTTTAATAACTTAATACCATATCTATCGTTTTGCTTTATCAGGGTCTTTAAAAGTAGTATAATGATCTGTTATGTCTCGAAATGTTTATATATTATCCAGGATATTGTGAAGAATTACCGGGTGCAAAGCACGCATGCATATCAAAATAAAAAGAGATTTAAGGATTCCCCAGCTAAGAAGGTAAGTATTCTGAAGACAGTTCTTATATTTTTGAGTAAAACGTCGTTTGCTAACAAAAAAATAACATCTTGATAAATGCTTGATATTAAGACAGATAAACATTCTATGTGCGAGGGTTGCCCAGTCAGGTCAAAGGCGATAGGTTGAGGGCCTATTCTCGTAGGAGTTCGTGGGTTCGAATCCCATCCCTCGCACCAAATTTTATAATTATCAAATTTCAAGCTTTATTCATTTCTACATACTTTTCTTGTGAATTACGCTCAACTGGAGACTAAGTGGTTTTTTGGTTCATCCCTTTCTCTTTTGAAAACAGGCCCCCAAATTTAGCCTCCGCATTCCACGGCATCAGAATCAAATTCGATTTTGATCGATAAAAACAAATATTTTGATGTTAATTGCAGCATAAAGTCTATATTATTTTGTTTCTTGCAATCACAGCATCTTCATTCTCTGTCTTTTAGTGTTAGCTCATAGTTATGATATCCGCAAACATGAAATATCTTATTTAATGGTTCAAATTTACCTAGAATAAAAATGATTTTTTCTGACCATTCTGATTTATATTCTGATTTTGTTACAAAATTACTCAACGCTAAATCACCTTAGACTGTGTTAAATGATTATTGCTTACATACTTTCCTTGCTTTTTAGTGTAGTCCTTGGAGATATAGCCACCTATAACCTGAATGTATAGCGTATATCCATACAATTACTTCATATACTACAAAACGCTGATTCTTTCATTTGTTATCCGTCGTATCGAGCCTCAGTGCTTTTCTGCCGCAAAGATTTGTAATAGCTAGCATCAATTATTTTGAGTTTCATAACTAGGATATGGAATATTACATTTCCTGACATCAATCGTTTAAGAATATATATATGGATCTGCGTGAAGCAAGCGCTATTTTCCACTTCAACGGCTGGATGCGAGTTAAAAGACACTGGAACTGGCCTTTGCAACCATAAGCTTAATCTGGAATAGTCTGATGATTTGAGCAGGAAGATGGCTTTTCTTGATGGCTGCAGAGATATTTACTACAAGTCAGAGTGATTTCCATAATTTCAGGATTAGGTAACTACTTTAAGTAGGCAACAAATAAGGGAAATTTAACAGATGTAATTTTGGGAGTTGTAACCCTTATTTTTATGATTGTGGTTCTTGATTAGTTAGTATGGTAGTTGTTATTAACATAGGAAGATCGATTTAAGCTGGAAATAGTTGAAAGCAGGGAATCATACACTTTTTGGTTTTAGAATGCACTTCACAGTTCACACATTATTCGCCAATCCAGTCGAAGCATATTCCCCAAAATAATTGAGCAGAGGGATTTAAAGAAATCTTTCATCGTCTTTCCATGACCGAACAAAAAAGATTTTCAGCCTTTCTTTCTGAAAAGTAATTTATGCTAGTATTCCTTTTTTGTTTGGGTTTGAATGAGAGAATTTGTTAAGCCAAGAGTCGTGGTTAGTAAATGCCTTGAGTTTGATCACTGTCGATATAACGGAGATATGATAAGCAGCTTAATCGTGGCAAAGCTTAAGGAGTATGTTGATTTCCTGCCTGTTTGTGCGGAAGTAGAGATCGGGCTTGGTATTCCAAGAGGTCCAGTGAGAATAATTATTGAAAAAGGAGAACACAGGCTTATCCAGCCCACAAGCGGCAAGGATGTAACTGAAGATATAAAGATTTTTTGTACTGATTTTCTTAATTCACTAGGAGATGTTGACGGCTTTATTCTGAAATTCATGTCTCCTTCCTGTGGGCTGAAAGATGTAAAAATTTATCCTTCTGCCAGTAATTCAGAAGCAATTGGGAAAACATCAGGGTATTTCGGGGAAGCAGTCCTGGAAAGATATTCTTTCCTTCCAATTGAGGATGAAGCAAGGCTCAGAAACGACCGTATTAAAGAACATTTTCTGACAAAGTTATTTATATTTGCAGCTTTTCGGGAAGTAAAATCTGAAGGGGATATAAAGGATCTGATCAGGTTTCATACTGAAAATGAGTATCTTCTCATGGCTTATAGCCAGGCAGAACTTCGAAAACTAGGAGCAATTGTCGCAAATAAAGAAAAAAAAACCTTTAATGAACTGATTTCAGATTATGAAGGACCCTTCTACAGTGCTTTCACCAAACCTCCTAGATACACTTCGAGAATTAACGTGCTCATGCATGCTTTTGGGAATTTTTCAGAAAATATTTCAAAAAGTGAAAAAAATATTTTTTTCGACTGGATTCAAAAATACATGGAAAGAAGAATATCTCTTTACCCCGCAATAAACACAATCAGATCGTGGATAGCCCATTTTAAGGATCAATATCTTATGTATCAGACTTTTTTTGAACCTTATCCAGAAGGCCTTTTGGAAATGGATTTTATAGTCCCAAAATTAATAAAAGATCTATGGAAATAAGTTATAGAGAATTTCGATAAACTCCTATGCATTTGACCATTGGAGAGTGTAAATCTCTCAAAATAATTTTCATCCGGGATAAATTTTACTGATTTTGCTCTTAGAGAATAATATAAACATCTTCAGTCAATTGGATAATAACTTGCTGAAGCATATACATCTGCAATGGAAGTCTGTTTGAGATGACTAAGGTCCACAGGTGAGGGTATTGAGCCAAATCTATGCCAAACTGGTGCCTGTGCTTTTTGGTAGACAAATTTTCTGTTTTGGTATTCGGTAAATTTAGGATTTTTTAGTGCAAGCCCAAATTTGGGAGAAAATTCAGTTTGGTTTGTAATATTTTTGTAAATATCAGATGATATGTCTACTTCTGAAAATCCTGCAGATGCCATCGCCACTGATGAACATATAATAAAGAAAAAAAAACAAGAAATTCAGTAAAAATTACTACCTTTTATATTACAGTCATATCATTTTTTATATTGTGATATTTTTTCATGTTTATCTCCTTGCTAATTCATTTAGGAATATTTCACCAATTTTATCCTTCACTTTCACCATATTTTAAAAATACTTTCGTCCTAAAATCCAATGTTTACTTCTTAAATTTCAAGTAATCGTCTATAGACATTGATCAAAAACTAAAAATGATATAGCACTCTTTTTTGGATATCATTTTGGAAGATTCTATAACTTATTATTCCTAGTAATATCCAATAGTAACTTCGGTAGTTTTCATTTTTTAATATATTGTGTTAATACTTATGGCGTATACATTCAAAATAATAAATAAATGTTTTGATTGCATATGAAATTACTGTTTAACATCTCCTCTTATTATTTCATAAATGTTAATATAATTAAAAAGTTACTATTAAAGGATTTAATTTGAAGAAAAACGTTCTCTCGTAATACTTTCATCTGGAGATCATCAACAGTATTTGGCTTCTGGAAAAGAGATATATAAGTAGAAAAATTTACAGAAGAATTTAAGCATTTAAAATGCTTAATAATATTTATCTAAACAAAGGAATCGCTGAATTTTATTCAATCATATAATTTCAAATTTTTTATCATTTAAATATGCATAGTTTTTGTGGGATATCTATGTAAAATAATTTTCAAATAGTTATATTCTGCTTTCAATAGCGTTTTTTTAACTTGCATCTGAATTCAGGCTAAATTTTTGTCCTGAATAGTTGTCTTGTAAGTTCAAATATCGTTCTCATTATTTGGTTTTGGAAATTTTAACGGGTTCATTAATTAATATTTATGCAAAATATATTTTAATAAAAGTATAATTTTGAAGTATTATTGTTTAATTTATGGAATGAAGTATTACTTCAAGTGTATTTGTTTAGTCATTTTTCATCATTATATATAAAAAATATCAGAAACTTAAAATGAAAAAAGTGCCATGAGATAATGCAAGTCGAAGGGATACTATTATCGAAGCTTTAGGAATCATTATGCTGACTCTTTTAATTTTTGCGAACATCGTTTGCGTGGCACCATTTGCAGATATTCCACATTCAGGTAGCACCAATGTCTCTAATTTAAACAATTATGATAAAGCAAAAACAGAATACAATGAAGTAATTGAAATTCACGCACAACTTAGAAGCTTAGCAAATTAGAAGTAATTTATCTAAACAAAATAAATCCGATTTGTGAGTTGAATAGCTAATCAATTTTCTTTTCTTTTTATTCTTTACGGGATAAATATAACAAGCTTTTTGCTTTCCGTCACAACATATCTTTTATTAAAATAGCTATACAATCAAAGAAACTGTTGCTGTCGAATTAAATTCTTGGTTATGGGTCTAGGAAAAGAAAAACAAATTGGATAAGAAGTCAAATCATTTAAATAAATCATTTAAATTATAGTATTTGTAGCAAACGCACTAATGTTTTATTTTGTTCTTTCACTGAATAAATCCTATGAGGAAATATCTTCTTCCTTCAATATTTTGTTTTCTAACCCATTTTTGGATTTTTGCGATGTCACCTTTTTAATTACCCCATTAATAATTGCCTTTTAGGTCTAATTGGCCCGCAGGATAACCTTCATCGTAGCCATTTCTGTAGCTTTCGTCATAACTAGAATTTTGACCTAAACCAGCTTTGATATAATAAGGATTACCGTTGAAAGCAGCTCGATAGCTGCCTCTGTAGCCGGCTTCATAGCCGTGTTCGTATTTGGGGCTTTTCACACCTAATACGTTTGCTACTGCAACTGTTAATGCTATTACAAAAAAAATTGCCAGTAAAATAGTCAGTATCTTTATTAGTATGTCAAATGACTGTTTTCCAATTTGTCTACTCCCAAAACCTTTGGCCAATTTAATCCAAGTTTTATGCTGTTCGTCTTCCAATCAATTTCTCCTCGGCAGGTTCACTGATTTAATATTATATTCTAATTAATCATCCAAATTCGTTTCTTTGAAAGTATAATTATTTGTAAGTTATATTATATTATATTATATGCAAATTATTTATATGCTACTAAAAAATTATGTTTCAAAATCGAGGAGTTTTTGTAATAATTGTAAAAAATATATTCTTTAAAACAATGCACCAATTTTTCTATAAAATCTATGTTTTACTTTCAAAATTCGAGCAAAAATATTTTTTAATTTTGGCTGAAACTGGAAAAATAAATAGGTTTCTCCATAAAAAACTTTATATTTAACTTTTGCACTTTTGAATAGTTAACCCTAATCCCAAATGTTTTTGGATATTAAATGCATTGGATCTGTGACTTTTTCGTATTTTTGAAGAGAATTATGCCCGCTGTCATTTAATTGATGAGGTATATGATTCCTACAAGGTTAGATCTATTATTGATGAAATAAATGCTATAATTACTATTAGTTTCAATGGTATTGATTATGATATAATAATTGTCACTATTGTGCTAGATATTACACGTGTTGTAAAATCAAATTTTAATGACATTGTTTACTATATATTGTTGCGTATTTATTTATGATGCATTTATAGCTGTGGTGTTCTTTGACTATATATTGTCGCTTTTTCAATTTTCTATCCTTGAATTTATTAAAAATTTGTTGACCATAATATTATTTTTTCCCTTCTCTCAAATATGAAATATCCTTTCAACATAATAACTAAGCTATTAAATTAGGGGCAAAAGTGCAATTTTACATAGCTATCGATTAAATTAATATTAGCAAAAAGTTTTTTCTTCTTGTTCTCGAGATCATCTATTAAAAAGGCCAGTTTTTTTTCAGAATTTTCGATATCTTCCTCAAGTAAGCGAGATCTATTCTGAAGCTCTTCCTCTTTGTGTTCAAGAGCTACAAGTGATCCAGTGTCCAATTCCATTATTTCAGTTCTATTTGCTTCAAATTCCTGCAGAACTTTAAGATAATCTTTATTCCTTTCTGAAAAATCCAAAATTGCAGCTTTGACCTGTATCAGAGCTTTATTTTTTTTTTGGGCCTGTATCTCCAGGGATGGATCTTCAAAAATATTTTGAAGTTCTGGGAAAAAAGAGGGATCAACTTTTATGGGATCTTCAAGACATATGTAAAGCTGCTGCTTTACTTCAGGCTTTAAGTTGTATCTGCCACTTTCATAAAGTTTTTTTATTTTGGAGAGATAACTTGATAGTGAAAGTGGAAAAAAACTCAAATCTTCTTCTGCTTTCTTAAGTCTTTCCTTAACTGTAGCTGACTCTTTCTGCAGGTTATATAATCTATTCCAAGCATCTCCGTTTCTAAATTTTTCAACGGATTGGCTTGATCGGGTAAGTTCGTCTTTCAAAGATTCTATTCGCCCTTTTTTAGACCCGTGTTCTAATTTTTCAGATAAAATTAAAATCGAAAGTTTTTGGATTTCTTTCATGTCCAAATCAGCTGATTCAATAGCTTCGGTTTCCTTCATGTTTTCCAAAATTATTTCACGAAGATCTTTAAAAACTTTTACTAAGCTGGAAAGTCTTTCATTAACTATTTTTGACTCCTGAGGAAAAACACCTTTTGTATACTTAAAACTCCTATCTATGTTTTCCAAACAAATATCAAGGTTCTTCGCAGCTGTCTCATAAAATTCTTTCAGAGCTCTGAAATCTGTATTTTCTACTAAATTGATTTTATAGATCAGCGTTGAGATTTGCTTCGTCACATTTTCCCGACTACTCTTTGCTAGTTTTACAGCTCTGACATCAAAGTCTCCCTTGACTTTTGCTTCTGCAAGCATGGAATTGTTTTCTTTAAGTTCCGAAAGCAAAATCTCAATTTTCTTTAAAAGAATTGAAGCATCCTTTCCTATTCTGGAAGATATTTTTTTATAGCTATCATCCAGCCACGCCGGCAGATCTTCAAAATTAATTTCTCTGAAATCAATTTTTTCACTGGAATATTCTTTTTTTCCGAAGAATTTTTTAATCCATTTCAACCTGAATCATCCTGAATTTGATAAAATTATTTGCTATAAATAATTCCATTACTCAAATTTATTTTCTACAACTAATTTTAGTAATTATCATTTTCTAGCCGGGCAAAAAAATAAGCTAAACATGAAAGAAAAAATAAAGTATCTCTTAATCCTATTTATATATAGCTATGCATAGTAATTCTGATTCTCTATATTTCAAAATGATTCATTAGAATCAGAGGTTTATCTAAATTCGATATAGATGTGCTAGAAGATGTAAGTGAGTAAATGTTTTAATTTAGTCATATTGTTGTAAAACTCCTCACTTCTATTGATATTTGAGCCTCAAGCACATAATTCTTGAAATAAAGTTATGAGCAAGATATCAATTCTTTTTTCCATCTTTCAAGTTTGCAATTTTTTAGTTATTGCCTATGCCAACTGGTAGCACATCAGCTAGGAGCTAGAGTTACTAAGCCGCAGAATGCTGAGTTTTTGAGTCTTTATTCGAAATCCTAGTTTTTACTTCTACTTCCAATCTTTGTCCTCCAACCTTTAACCGGCCTTTTTTATCTCAAATCGTAATCTGAAATTTTCTGCAATTTAAATATTTAGAGACCTTGACTCTTGAAGAGTAGTCTATTTTAAGAAATTGTATAAATAAGCAAGAAACAAAAATAAATGACTGATTTTAAAGTAACAATATGCAAATTACTTGCATTGTCAGCGATACGAATTGAATCTTCATTACTAATTTTTTGTCGGAGGAAAAGCTTAGTGACCAAGAAACTTGTGGAATATAAACTTGAACAGGGCGGGACATTTTTAATTGAAGTCGAAGAAACAGAAGAAGAGGGGCAGAGCCCTCGTAGCAAGAAAATTAGGAATGTCTGAAGAAGCAACTAAAGAGTTTGAAAAAGCCTTATATGAAATTAGGCCTATTGCGGATACAATTGTTCGGAAGCTTAAGGATCTTAGCAGTAAGCCTGACAATGTAGGAGTAGAGTTTGGAACAAAAATGACTGTGTAGGCAGGAGCCATAATTGCAGCCACGAGTGTGGAGGCCAATTTTAAGCTCACTCGTTTTTGGAATAAGATTTGAGGTTATTGAAATGAGTAATTCACCGGAGCATTCAATTGTAAAAATGTTATATAGAAAAAATGGATACTTACTTGTAGGCACTTAATCGAAGAGATTTCACTCAGTGATAAAATCAGTGAAAATGTATATTTGATTTTTTATCTTGATGAATAGAGAAATCTCGCAAATCTAATATTATTTTTCCGGATTACAGGGGTCCTGATCCTGCATTTGAAGACGTCATAAAAAAGGCTACAACTAACTTTCAGGAAGAAACTTACTTACAAACTGTGAGAGATCAAAAACAAATGTCCTTGGTAATCCTACCCCGCTCCAAACTCGCCCCAGCGCCAAAGCAAAAAAATCAAACAACGTTGAGAACTGATATTAACTTAGAACTATTAACAATATTTATATAGTGCATTTCAAACTTGCTACATTTCACCGGATGGTGAGTCTATTGTTGCAGGTGAGTCTATTGTTAAAATGCATTTTTTTTCATTTGAGAACTCAGACTAAAATAAGCTCACCAAATAACCTTATATTTATTAATCCGATGCTACAGACCACTTTCTTTTGACATAACTAAATTAGGCGGTTTATGAGATGATTAGTTCCCTGATTTAGCTTACACTAATATCTCCATTTATCCTGCTATGGAAGACATAATTAAGACAATCCACATAGTTTAGATTGTACTTTTTTTGGGGGACGAATTCTGAGTCTGGCAGATTTTCAGAATGACAGAATGGATATACCTTCATCAAGATTAGTTATTCTTTCTGCATGTGAGGCAGAGATCACCGATATTATGAAAAGCATTGCCAATGAGTTTATAGGATCACTTGCAAGTTTTATGTTTGTGGGTGTTCGATGAATGGTGAGCAGTCTTTGATCTGTATCGGATATTCATACTTCCTGACTGATGGAGCGATTTTACTTTAATCATGTAGAAAATAAAATGACGATTCCTATGGCGTTACAGGACACACAACTCTGGGTCAGAGACCTTGCTTATAATCGGGTGAGGGATTATGGGAGAAAACGCTACAAATCAGGTAAATGGGGAAGAAAGAGAAAAGATCTCATAGACAAGTGCAGACAACGCTTCGCCAAGATGGATAAAAACTTCCCTGATAAAAAAACTTTCCAGCATCCCTATTATTGGGCAGTCTTTACAGTTAATGGAGCATAAAATTAAGGTTGTGTTTAATAATTTGTATATTAGAAGCTATATTTTTTATCTCCGGCATATATCTGCACCAGATAGTAACTATAGAATTTTTTAACTATTCATTTGAGCATCATTTGTATTAAATCACTTTTGTATCAAAACCTATCTTTTTGCTTCAGCTAACACTTTACAAATGAATAGTCATATTAATTTGAAATCAGTATTTAATTTGACTATTAAGAATATATTAATAGACCCGTTATAAATTAATGGAAACACTCTAATTTTTGGTCGTTAAATATATGCTTCTATCAAATTTGATTGAATTTTTTGAGCTAAGAAGTTCCGAGAATTCAAGCTTACAGGAAAAATATATAGGATTTAGATAAACCTCTGATATTAATGAGTTATTTATACACAACTTCTAAGGATCTGACATAATTTAGTAGCTTATCTGAATCCTTTAAGTTCATAAGAGGAAATTAACTTTGAATAAATATTTTATTAGGTGAGTTTTTTTTGGACCCTTTCATAAAAGCAAGTATCTGAAATCTTCACAAAGCGTGCTGGAAATTTGGATTTTTTAAGTTTGACTACATCACCGATTCTGATTCGGTAGGATTTTTGTCCGTCAATTGCAATGATAGCTTCCTTTTTTTGAGCTGCTAGTTTAATTGTTATTTCAGTGTCAGATGGAATTACCCAGGGCCTTGAGGAAAGTTTGAAAGGAGCAACAGGAACAACTACTATCGCATTTACCCTAGGGTTTACTATAGGCCCGCCTGCACTCATTGCATAGGCAGTTGAGCCTGTGGGGGTTGCGAAAACCACGCCATCTGCACGTATATCATCAAGAAGGCAATCACCGATATGAACTTGAAATTGGATAATCTTTGCAGGTTTTGCTGACATTATCGCAATTTCGTTGGTTGCGGTCTCAATCATTTCCTCGTTAAGGAAAACATCTACTCGCATCCTTTCGAGATAAGAAAAACCATACAGAACCCCCTCTATAGCTTCAATTGCATCTTTAGGTTCCACATCTGCGAGAAAACCGAGAGTTCCCATATTGATCCCTAGTATAGGTAGAGGATTTTTCATCTTGGCAATATTACGAAGGACTGTGCCGTCACCTCCTACACTGATGACCAGTTCGACCCCTTGGTCTCTCATTTTCTCAACAGGAGTACCTCCTATTCCAAGTATATCAGCTGTGGGAGTGGCGATAAAAATCTGCACCTTTGAGCTGAAATGTGCAAGAATTTCTTTCACCATTTCAATTACTTCAAACCTATCGCAGCGTGAGTCTATCCCGATTTTTTTAATCGCCATTTTATCCCTCTAATTATTAATACTTTCAAATGTATTTTATAACATATCCATTGTCTGTGATCATTTCCATCCCAAATATCTATTATCAGAAAGTCTTAAGATGGCTTCCTCCTCACGTAACAAGCTCGCAAATCCCCATTATGATTAGCTGCTTTGCTGCAACATCGGTCACGAGCAGAGAATTTTTAACATTAACGAAGGCACCAAATCTGTCTAAGGCTACAAATAACAATTCAAGCGAAACATTCTCTAAAAATTTCCCCGTTGTGAAGTTGTTGTATCAGTTTCGAATCCTCTCTACATCTGTTAGTAGTTTCAACAATGATACACGTTCATCTCATGTTGGATTTCATGGTAGGTTCTAGTTTATTTCGTTGAGTTTAAGCTCCTTTTCCGGTCTCTGCACACTATTTGGGGGGTATTTGAAGAGTATTCACATACTCGAACTTCATCTATAATTGATCGTGAGAATTAATAGCCATTTAAACTTTGCAAACTTAGATGCCTACAGGATACCGAAAGGTTCCTTCATGAGAGTCAATAACAATAGAAGATTAAGAAAAATTTTATAAAATACGTTTTCCAATGTTTCTCATGATGATTTTCATAGCTTCTCCAAGGCTTTAACCACCTTAAAAATAGTATCCTGCTGAGAGATCTATTTTGGTAATTAGAGTTCAGTCTGCCACCAACCAAGAACAACTAACTCCGAAATTAGTGCCTTCAAGGTGGGAAATGGGATATGATAAATCTTTGAAAGCCTCTTCAAATAATTTTAAATAGTTTGAATCTATTAAATTTATATTTCCCCTTAACAGTTCTAACTAAATTCCCCGAGATTTGCTATCAATATACATAACTCAGGAAATCAAAATTCATATTCGGATATTCATGAAAATATTTGATTAAAAATGTAGGGTTATCGAATATGAAATTCCATATCTAAAAAACTGGATTCTGAACATTCAGATCGAACACCCGAAATCCTCAAAAGCTGAAGTGTCATTCGAGACTTACAGTCCAATGGCCGTATTTGTTTTCGCAACCGACTTTTCACCTTCACTTTCCAATTCCATCATGGCCCTTATAGCATCCACATTTTCGGGAACTACGATAGATTCCTGATGGATTGCTTGGAAGA
>OCZT010000048.1_pt1 | contig 96486 bp, 86 predicted proteins | sample 1539031 | NCBI WGS metagenome assembly OCZT01 (sample SAMEA3539308, study PRJEB22396) | soil metagenome | biome: tundra; feature: field; material: soil | place: USA | collected 2010-05 | depth 0.15 m
TCCTTCTATAATACCTACCAAGCTTGCTAAATCTACTCTCGACTATCTACTCTCTAATGCCCTTCGCTCCACTTATAATATTGCAAGGGCGTGGTCATAAGCGAAGCGAAATGACCAGCACGCAGCAATAGACATTCAAACGGCTCGGCTGCTTTTCCCCCGTCCCTGCTTAGAGGGGGCAAGCCCCCTCTCTACGAAATCTAAAGCGGCTTAAGTCCTTTTATAATACCTACCCAGCTTGCTAAATCTACTCTCGACTATCTACTCTCTCATGCCCTTCGCTCCACTTATAATATTGCAAGGGCGTGGTCATAAGCGAAGCAAAATGACCAGCCCGCGGCAATAGACCATGCCCCTACTCTTCCAATTTTTTCAAGTACTCATCCATCGCTTTTGCTGCTTTTCTTCCCGCTCCCATGGCCGCGATCACTGTGGATGAACCTGTAGTAATATCCCCGCCCGCGTATATGCCAGCTAAAGATGTCGCGCCCGTTTCCGGGTCCGCTTCAATATTACCCCACTTGGTGAGTTTTAAGCCCTGGACATCGGCCGTTAACAGTCTGTTTGCCTTGGTGCCAAGCGCGGGTATAACGGTATCAACCTCTATTTCAAATTCGGAATTTGGTACAGGAACCGGTTTTCGCCTGCCTGACGCGTCAGGTTCGCCTAATTCCATTTTTATGCATTTAATCGCCTTTACCCAGCCGTTTTCATCACCGATGACTTCCACTGGGTTTGTAAGCAGATCAAATATGATGCCTTCCTCGTGCGCCCTATCAATCTCTTCTTTCCTTGCCGGCATTTCAGCTTCAGAACGCCTGTAAACCACATGAACTTCTTCCACCCCTGGAAGCCTCTTACTCCAGCGTGCGGAGTCCATAGCCACGTTCCCGGCCCCCACAACCGCGACTTTTTTGCCTATTTTTACCGGTGTGTCATATTCCGGGAAAAGATATCCCTTCATCGCGTTTATTCTTGTGAGGTATTCATTCGCCGAATATACCCCTTTTAAATTCTCACCGGGTATGCCTAAAAACATGGGAGTGCCCGCTCCAACGCCGATAAATACGGCTTTAAATCCCATTGTTTTAAGGTCATCAAGCGTGTAAGATTTACCGACTACCACATTCAACTGCATTTCTACACCGAGCAGTTTCAAATAATCAACTTCCCTTTGGACTATTTTTTTTGGCAGCCTGAACTCCGGGATACCGTATATAAGCACGCCTCCGGCGATATGCATGGCTTCAAATACAACCGTTTCGTACCCCATTTTCACAAGGTCCCCGGCTATTGTGAGGCCTGCCGGTCCGGCTCCTGCGATGGCGACTTTAATAGGATTTCCGTCTTTGCCGGTTTTTTTCTTTATCTGGATCTTCTCAGGCTTCACGTTTTCCGCTTCCCAATCAGCTGCAAACCTTTCAAGCGCGCCTATATTTATCGGATTCTTTGTCTTCTGCATGACGCAAGCAAGCTCGCATTGTTCTTCCTGTGGGCAAACCCTGCCGCATACAGCCGGCAGGCTGCTGTCGTTTTTTATAGTTTGGATCGAACCCTTAAAATCGGATGCCGTGATCTGCCTGATAAACTCCTTAATATTGATATTCACCGGGCAACCTGATATACATGTGGGATTTTTGCACTGCAGGCACCTTTCCGCTTCCTGTATAGCTTCTTCCCGGTTATAGCCGAAAGGCACTTCATTGAAATTTTTTATCCTGTCGCCGGGCAACTGCTGCCTAACGGGAACTTTTGGCCTTTTGCCCTTTGGTATCTTATTTTCTGCCATCGATGGCCTCCCTGATGCCTTTATTCATATTGCAGTTATGGTCAATTGAAAGTTTCTCATGCTCTTTGTAAGCGCCAAGCCTGCTGGTTAACTGGTTAAAATCCACCTTGTGCCCGTCAAAATCAGGGCCGTCAACGCAGGCGAATTTAACTTCTCCTCCCACAGTCACCCTGCAACCCCCGCACATTCCCGTGGCATCAACCATCATCGCGTTTAAACTTACTATGGTCTTAATATTATACTTCATGGTCAGTTCGGATACGGCCTTCATCATGACCACGGGGCCGACAGCGACTACGAGGTCTATTTTCCCGCCTTTATCTATCAATGACTGAAGCACATCGGTAACAAACCCTTTTTGCCCGTGCGAACCGTCATTTGTGGCCACTATACAAGGGTCGGAAACCGTCTTCATCTCGTCTTCAAGCACAACCATATCCTTTGTCCTGTATCCTATTATTGAAGTCACTTTATTGCCGTCTTTTCTTAACTGCCTGGCTATCGGGAATATCGCGGGCACACCGACACCGCCGCCCACTACAACGGTGTTCCCGTACTTTTCAGAATGAAAAGGCTTTCCGAAAGGCCCTGCCACGGCAAATATTTCATCGCCTTCTTTTAACATGCCCAATTTTGTGGTGGACAACCCTATTTCCTGAAAAACCATGTACACTATGCCTTTTTCCCTGTTCCAATCGTATATTGTCAGGGGTATACGCTCGCCTTTTTCGTCGGGTATGACAATGATAAAATTACCGGCCTTTGCGTTAAAAGTAACGTGCGGCGCGATAACACCGAGAAGTTTTATGTCCTTTGACAGAACCTTTTTTTCAACTATTTTGTACACTTAAAACCGCCTCCTGTTGTAAAATAATATAACTGTATTATTTATTAGCGGCAGCCAGATACCTGCTGATGCCGTCGGCTGCTTTTCTTCCTTCGACGATCGCCCAAACAATCAAAGATGGCCCCCTGGATACGTCGCCCGCGGCGAACACTCCCGCAACGGATGTCTGATGTGTTTTTAAGTCCCTTATTATATTCCCGCGCTCGTCAAGTTTCACCCCGAGGTTTTCAAGCAATCCTTCCTTGACAGGGTTGGTAAAGCCCATTGAAAAAACAACAAGATCGGCGTCAAGCTCAAATTCAGAACCTTCAATTTCTTTCATTGACGGCCTTGAGTCGCCCGCATCTTTTGCCCAATGCACTTTCGCACATTTGACTTTTTTTACATTCCCGTCCATGCCAATAAATTCTTTTGTTGTGACGTTCCACTTCCTGTCAGAGCCTTCCTCGTGGCTTGATGTTGTCTTAAAAACAAACGGATATTTTGGCCATGGCTGGTCCAGCGGCCTTTCTTTCGGCGGTTCTGGAAGTATCTCTATCTGCATGACGCATTTTGCACCCTGCCTGTTCGCGGTGCCCACGCAGTCCGCGCCGGTGTCCCCGCCGCCTATTACAAGGACATTCTTGTCCTTTGCGTCTATAATTTCACCTTTGATCTTATCGCCCGCAACCCTGCGGTTTGACTGCGTTAAGTAGTCAATAGCCTGGCAAATACCTTTTAACTGCCTCCCGGGTATGTTCATATCGCGCGGAACCCGGCAACCGGCGGCCACACATACCGCGTCAAATTCTTTCAATAATTCCGATGCTGCGTAATCCACTCCGACATTCACCCCGTACTTGAACCTTATGCCTTCCTCTTCCCACACCAACAGCCTGCGGTCAAGGATGGTCTTTTCAAGTTTGAAATCAGGAATGCCGTACCTCATGAAACCGCCGAGCCTGTCATCTTTTTCAAATACCGTTACCATGTGGCCCGCAAGGTTTAAAAATGCCGCGGCTGATAGCCCTGCCGGTCCCGAACCGATCACGGCAACTTTTTTTCCCGTCCTTTTTATGCCTGTCTGCGGTTTTACATACCCGTCCCTGAACGCCTTTTCTATTATCGCAAATTCATTTTCCCTTATAGTAACAGGATGGTCGTTTATCCCCAGGACGCACGCTGATTCGCACGGGGCCGGGCATACCCTCCCGGTCACTTCAGGAAGCAAATTAGTGGACGAAAGCAGTTTATACGCGCCTTCCCACCTGTCGCGGTATACGTGGTCGTTCCACTCGGGTATATAGTTGCCAAGCGGGCACGCCCAGTTGCAGAAATCAGTGCCGCAATCCATGCATCTGGAAGCCTGTTCCTTCACCTTTTCATCTGTTTTCGGCACGGCAACGTGCTTAAAATCTTTTACCCTGTCGCAGACCGGCCTGTATGTCATTGTTTCCCTTTTTACCTTCAAAAATCCCGTCGGGTTTCCCATGTTATACCGCCTTTGTTTCGAACTTTTTCTTTTTTGCGAGTTCCAATACCTGTTTATATTCAATCGGCATGACTTTTACGAACCTTTTGAGTGTGTAATAAAAATTCTCCATCAGTTCGGCCGCCCTTGCGCTTGATGTGTATTTAATATGGTTTTCAAGCAGCATTCTTATGGTGCGTGCGTCTGCTTCGTCAATAGGCAGGAGTTCCACCATATCCGTGTTGCATTTTTCCCTAAATGTGACTGTGTCGTCATAAACATAAGCGATCCCGCCCGACATGCCTGCGGCAAAATTCCTGCCTGTGTTTCCTATGACAACCACCCTGCCTCCGGTCATGTATTCGCATCCGTGGTCCCCGACGCCTTCCACCACGGCAAAAAGCCCGGAATTCCTTATGCAGAACCTCTCTCCGGCCGCGCCGCTGATGTAAGCTTCCCCTGATATTGCGCCGTAAAAAGCCGTATTGCCTATAATAGTGTTTTCCACCGCTTTATACATGGATTTTCCGGACGGATATATGATAATACGGCCGCCTGATATGCCTTTCCCGACATAATCATTTGCCAGACCTTCAAGTTCAAAATTTATCCCTTTGGCAAGGAACACCCCGAAACTCTGTCCGGCTGTGCCCGTGAACTTGCAGTGTATGGTGTTTTCAGGCAGGTATTGTTCCCCGTATCTTTTACAAACCTCGCCTGACAGCATGGCCCCGCAGGACAGGTTCGTATTTTTTATATTTTTCTCCAGCTTAATCGGCGTCTTGTTGTCAAGGGCATGCGCGCAATCTGCTATCAGTTCCCTGTCGAGCACTTTGTCAATCTCGTGGTTCTGCGCTGTAACGCAATATCGGGCCGTACCGGGCTTTACTTCCGGTTTATGAAGTATTCTTGAAAAATCTATTTTCTTCGCTTTCCATGGGAGTATGTCCTTGTCAACTTCGATCAGGTCGACTCTTCCTACAAGCTCATTTATTGTCTTGATCCCCAATCCGGACATTATCTCCCTTAAATCCTGGGCCACAAACTTCATGAAATTTACAACATATTCCGGCTTGCCGGCGAAACGGCTCTGCAATAACTCGTCCTGCGTTGCAACACCCACTGAACAGGTATTCAGGTGGCAATGCCTGAGCATTACGCATCCTAAGGATATAAGGGCTATTGTGCCGAAACCAAATTCTTCAGCTCCCAAGCACGCGGCGATTGCAAGGTCCTTACCGGTCCTCATCTGTCCGTCGGCCTGCAAACGCACCCTGCCGCGCAGGTCATTTATTACAAGCGTTTGGTGTGTCTCGGAAATTCCGAGTTCCCATGGCAGCCCCGCATTCATTATGGAAGACTTGGGCGACGCGCCCGTGCCGCCGTCGCCGCCTGATATGAGTATCATATCGGCATGGGCTTTCACCACACCGGCCGCGACCGTTCCAACTCCGGCTTCAGATACAAGCTTCACGCTTATCCTCGCCCTTGGATTGGCGTTTTTCAGATCAAATATAAGCTGTTTTAGGTCTTCTATGGAATAAATATCATGGTGCGGCGGAGGTGATATCAGGGTAACTCCCGGCGTTGTATACCTTGTCCTGGCGATGATCTCGCTTACTTTATGCCCCGGAAGCTGCCCGCCTTCGCCCGGTTTCGCGCCCTGCGCTATCTTTATCTGTATCTCATCCGCGTTGGTTAAATAATTAATGTTTACCCCGAACCTTCCGGACGCTACCTGTTTTATGGCGCTGCGCGCAAGGTCCCCGTTCGGATAAGGCTTAAACCTCACCGGATCCTCGCCGCCTTCGCCTGTATTTGATTTGCCCCCAAGGGAGTTCATGGCTATTGCTATGGCTTGATGCGCCGCACCGCTGATTGAGCCAAAACTCATGGCCCCGACCACAAACCTTTTCACTATTGAATCAACAGGTTCTACTTCAGAAAGTGGGACAGGCTGTTGTTTTTTGAATTTTAAAAGGCTTCTTAATGTCACCGGCTGATCTGCCTGGTTATTTATCAATGCCGCAAAATCCTTGAACCTTTTTTCATTGTTGTTCCTGACCGCGTCCTGCAGGGCCGCTATGGTATCAGGGTTCCATAGGTGGGCTTCCCCATCTTTTTTCCACTGGTATAAGCCGCCGGTCGGCAGGATCTTCTCGGCAGCGCCTGTTCTTTTAAATGAATCCTTATGCGTCGTCATCACTTCCCTTGCTATTTCCTCAAATCCCACGCCGCCTATGCGCGACACCGCGCCGGTAAAACACCTGTCAATTACTTCATCGTGTATTCCGAAAGCCTCAAATATCTGCGCGCCCCTGTAGCTTTGTATGGTTGATATTCCCATCTTTGCCATGACCTTGCGTATGCCCTTATGGCACGTTTTCCTGTAGTTATAAACGGCTTTTTCATAATTGCACCCGGTTCCTTCATTTTCAGTTATATATTTGATAGCGTCATAGGCCAGGTATGGGTTGATGACATCCACGCCAAACCCGAAAAGGGCGCAAAAATGATGCACTTCCCTGGGTTCGCCGGACTCAAGTATAAGACCTATCTTTGACCTTAATGATTTTCTTACAAGTTCCTGATGAACAGCGCCGGATGCCAGCAGGGCCGGTATGGCAGTATATTCATCGCCGACGCCCTTGTCGCTTAATATTATGAATGAATAACCTTCATTTATCGTGTTAACCGCCTCTTCGCACACCCTGTCAAGTGCGCGCACAAAATCACCCGTGTCTCCGGGCATGAGCAGCAGGGAAATAGTTTTGGTCCTAAAACCGCCCGCCGATATATGCCTGATCTTTTCGATCTCCGCGTTTGTCAGGATCGGCTCTAATACCTGCAATTTGCGCGTATGCTGGGCCGTTTCCTCGAATATGTTTTTTTGCGGCCCTATAAAACTGCGCAGGCTCATGACTATTTCCTCGCGCTCCGAGTCAATAGGCGGATTGGTTACCTGCGCAAAAAGCTGTTTAAAATAGGTATAAAGCAGCCTCGGCCTGATCGAAAGCACTGAATGGGGCGTGTCATTGCCCATGGAGCCGAGCGGGTCCCTGGCTTCGCAGGCCATGGGTGTTAAAATATCCTTTATGTCTTCCCTCGTATATCCAAATACCTTAAGCTGATCCATCAGATCAGCGGGATCGGAAGGTTTTATATCGGGCAAAGGAAGATCCTCCAGGTATAAGAGCTGTTCTTTTCTCCACTGCCTATAAGGAGCGCGCCTTGCCAGCTCTTCCTTTATCTCAGAATCGTTTATGATGAGGTTTTGTGCGGTATCTATGTAAAATATCTTTCCGGGTTCCAGCCTTCCGGACTTGATTATGTTTGCAGGGGGTATATCAAGTACGCCGACTTCGCTCGACATGACAACATAGCCGTCGTTGGTTATGATATACCTTGCCGGCCTGAGGCCGTTCCTGTCGAGCACTGCGCCGATCCTGATGCCGTCGGTAAAAGCAAGCGCGGCCGGTCCGTCCCACGGTTCCATGAAGCACGCGTGGTATTTATAAAAGCTCCTTATTGAATTTGCCAGCAGACGGTTGTGTTCCCACGCTTCAGGGACAAGCATCATCATCGCGTGCGGCATTGTCCTGCCCGCCTTCGTAAGCATTTCAAAAACGTTGTCAAGGGACGCTGAATCACTCTGGCTTTCATCAAGTATCACAGGTTTCAGATGTTCGGTGCCACCGCCGAAAAGCGCGCTGTTAAAAAGCCCTTCGCGCGCTTTCATCCAGTTTATGTTGCCCCTTAACGTGTTTATCTCGCCGTTATGCGCGAGATAGCGGAACGGTTGGGCCAGCTTCCATGTAGGGAACGTGTTTGTGGAGTAACGCGAATGCACGAGGCAGACTGCGCTTTTAACATCGCTGTCCTTTAGATCAATGAAAAAATTTGCCATTTCAGACGGTATCATGAGGCCTTTGTAAATAATGACCCGGCTTGAGAGATTAGTGATATAAAAATGTGATTTCTGCTTTAAATCCGAACCTTTGATAACGTTCTCGCATTTTTTCCTGATTATGTAAAGTTTGCGTTCAAATTCATCCCTGTCTTTCACTGAGCCGGATTTTTTAATAAAAACATGCTCAAACCCGGGTTCACTTTCCCTTCCGACAGGCCCTATGGCGTTATTGTCTACAGGCACGCGCCGCCAGCCCAGCAAAACCTGCCCATTTTCTTCAATTGCTTTTTTGATCACAGCCTTTATTTTATTGCATTCATTTTCATCCCGCGGGAGGAATACCAAACCCGTGCCATAATCGCCTTCGGCAGGAAGGGTGATCCCGGCTTTTTTTGCGGCCTTTATCATGAATTCATGTGGTATTTGTATGAGGATACCCGCGCCGTCACCGGTGCACGGGTCAGCGCCCGTGGCTCCCCTGTGTGTCATGCGGTCAAGTATCTGCATGCCATCCTGTATGACTTTATGCGACTGTATTCCACTTATATTGACAATAAACCCGACACCGCAGGAATCCTTTTCAAAAGCCGGATCATATAAACCCTGGGCCTTGGGGTTGCGGCCCTTGCTTAAGTTTTCTTTCATTTTAGCTCCTGTTTACTGCATATTTTAGTCTGTTTGATGTGCTGATATGCCCATATAAATATACGCTTTTAAGTGATTGTACTGCTGTAAAGAAACGCTTACAGGCAGGCATCATCGCCGACAAAACATATAAAATATACATAAAATTCACGAACTTGTCAATAGTGGTTTTCTTTGCAATTTTCTCAGCATTCCATAATTATCAAACTTGTTCTCCTGATTTTACGGCCTTAAACTTGTTGTTTTCCGGGATTACTGCCAACGATGCGGGCAGCCATAAATCAGCCGACTTTTTACCTTTTAAACATGTTATCCTCGAACGCTGACACATCACTATAATACGCTTTAGCCGTTTCAGCCGACGACGGGTTTGTGTATATTTCGGCTTTCGGGTTTTTTATCAGTTCATATAATATCTCCGCCACTTCCTGCGGGGTTTGGCCGTTCATTGGAGGGGCTCCGGGGGGCGGAGCAGGAGTGCCGTGAAGGGCGTTTTTCGCAAAATCCGTCAGTACCACGCCCGGCATGACCAGTGAAACCTTTATTTCCGGGTGTGTGCGCCTTAAATCCATGCGCAGGTTGGCTGTCAAAGAGTTTACCATGGCTTTGGACGCGCTGTATGCCGAACGGAAGCCCGCAAAAGGCACCCTTCCCAAGAATGAGGACACATTGATTATATGACCCTTGCCTCCGGCTTTAAAATAATCAGCCGCTATCTGGCTCCCGAAAAACACAGATTTTACATTGACGCTTATCATCTCGTCAAGGTCGCTTTCGGTTAATTCCATGAAAGTCCTTCCTATACCCTGGCCTGCGTTGTTCACCCAGACATCGATCCTCCCGAACTTTTTAATGGCTTCTTTTTTGATCCTTTCCATGTCAGAGCGTTTTGTGACATCAGCCCTGACAACCAGCGCGTCCTTGCCCGAAAGTGCGGCTGTTTGCTCAAGCCTCCCTGCATTTCTGGCCGCCAGCACGACACTATACCCTTCCGCGCCAAGCTTTTTGCACAGTTCCGCGCCTATGCCTGAACTCGCTCCGGTTACAACTATGACTTTTTTCTCCATGTCAGAATTCTCCCGTGTGTTTTATCACAACTGTAAGTTTTATTCCCTGCTATTTTTCTTCAACCATGATTTTACGGCGCTATCGTCCGGTTTTAATTTCAAATACGCCTGGAAACACCTGAATGCCTCGACGTTATTCTTTTTTTTCACCATCACCGCGCCGAGCCGCTTCCATGCTTCCGCGTAATTGAAGTCAGCATCGAGTATTTCCCTGTATTGCTTTTCAGCGGCGTCCAGATTTCCCGCATTCTCGTAACTGCCTCCCTGTGCCAGCATGGCAAAAAGTTCCTTTGTTGTTTTTTCCGGTTTTTTTGTCCTGCTGTCTGTCACGCGCCTGGCGGGTTTTAACATTTCAACTTCCTGGCTGGGCAATGAAAAATCCATATTTAAGGTCACGCGGTGCGTGGTTCCCAGTTCCCCAAAAGGCACATACGCGTAATCTATTGAGTAATCATTAAAAGCAACTCCCGCCCCGGCTGATAATCCGGTCATGCCCCCGGTGTTATTTGTCCCGAATTTCAGCCTGTAGCCAGCGCGCAAAGAGAACATCTTAAGAAAAACATACTCGGCGCCGGCGCTGGCATAAGGCGCGTCCCTGAATATATAGTCCATATCCGCTGCAATTGTGAGTTTGTGTTCCCTGGTGCTTAATGCAAGCATGGATGCTCCGCCTCTAACTGCCATGGGCATGGAATATGATCCCGCCGTCCCTATATTTTGCAGGGTCAATCCGGCTGCAAATGCCTCGATTTTGTACAGCATAGCAAGATCAAGTCCAAGGCCTGTATACGAAAAAGTGTCTATAACCTGCGTGGAGAACTTCACTGACATGCCCGCTGATAATTCCCGGCCTAACGGCATACCGTAGCCTCCAAGCACTGTCAGGTCATAAGGATTAATGGAACCGCCGGGTAATCCTCCGGATTCGTTAACCCTGTTAAAAGTCCCGTAATTCATAAAAAAAATATCAAATCCGATAACACCGGGCCCCGAAGGAAAAGCAGCCAAAATGTTCTGATAAGACGAATCCATGAACCACTTGTCAAAAGCCGCGCTTACCTTTATTTTATTTATCCGGGATAAACCCGCGGGGTTCCAATAAACAGCGCTTGCGTCGTCAGCTACGGCGGTAAAAGCGCCTGCCATAGCCTCGGCCCTGGCTCCGACTCCCGAAGTAAGCTCGGGAAATATGATGCCCGCGCTGTTATTTACCGCCGCAAAAGACGCGGCTATGGGAATTGACATTATCATGGATATCATCAATAAATGTTTTTTCATTTTGATTTTACCACCAGGAACTTATTGACATTAAATTTAATGTCCGCGCCCGACGTTGTTTTTGCCCTGATCAGGTAATAATAAACTCCGGGCGAAAATTTGTCCAGGCCGATCGTAAACCTGTTATAATCCGAAACCGCTCCCTGCTGGTTAAATGTAGCAACCTGCATGCCTGCGGTGTTATAAATGTAAATATATACCTGCGCGTCTTCAGTAAGTGAATACGCTATGCTCACCGATATCACGGCAGGTTGGGGGAAAACATAGGATTCGCCCGTGTTTGCCTTTTTATAATAATACGTTTCCGTGGGCGTTATGGTATGCGTCAATGTCGCAGTTGTGGTTATGGTCGCTATGAGCGTCAGTGTGATTGTAGCGGTTATAGTGAAGGTGGGCGTAAATGTGGCCGTAACAGTGGAAGTGTCTGTTATGGTGGACGTATATGTACCGGTTGCGGTATAAGTCGGGGTAAAAGTCGCGCTGGCCGTGCTTGTCTGCGTGACCGTATAAGTCGGGGAGATGGTTATTGTCCGCGTGGCTGTAAAGGTACCAGTTGCTGAAAGCGTATCTGTGGCCGTAAAAGTCAGTGTGCTTGTCATGGTTCCCGTGAAGGTCGGCGTAAATGTGTTTGTAACGGTCGACGTGTTTGTATTAGTGAATGAATATGTCTGTGTCACGGTGAAAGTCGGGGTAAAAGTCGGGCTGGACGAACTTGTCAGAGTGGCTGTATAAGTCGGAGAGTTTGTATACGTCACAGTAAAAGTCTGGGTTGGGGTAAATGTCGGTGAATCGGTCCATGTTTGGGTTATTGTTGGAGTAGCGGTAAATGTGGGGGAAACTGTCCACGTTTTTGAGATCGTTGATGTCTGCGTTATGGTATATGTCCGGGTGATCGTGGCGGTTATGGTGCTGGTAGTAGTAATTGACGAAGTCGTTGTCCGGGTAAATGTGGGCGAAGCAGTATGGGTCTGCGTCACAGTGCGGGTATAGGTATTTGTCCCCGTTTGTGTAACTGTCGGGGTCACTGTATATGTCGGCGACGGTGTGCGTGTCGGGGTGATGGTCCTTGTGGGCGAAATCGTGGGAGTTGGAGTCGGATTTAAAAACATTATAATAGTGTTGCTGATACCCTTTATGGACGGCTGCGACGCATCTGTAACCATTATTGTCTGCGCCTGCGGGTTTGATGTGCCGAATGTTACGCTGAAAGTCCTTATGCCGGCATCGGATAACGTAAACGCGGAATCAACGGGCAGTATGGCAAGCGGGTCGGATGAAGTAAAATGCACCGTGCCTGTATAATTGGCCATTGTCTCGCCATAAGCGTCTTTTGCCCTGACTATGGCGTTAACAGGCGTATTTATACTTGCCGTAGATGGTATTGAAACCGCAAAAGAAATTACAGGCAGTCCGGTAATGGCGGCAGATGTGGAAACCGCGTCCGGATTCGTCACTGTCGCGGTCACAAAATGCTGCAGATATGCCCCGAGGGCGAGCGTAAGATATGTGGTTGCCAATCCGTTTGCATCCGTGTATACGGTAACCGGCGACATGGAACCGCGGTTAACGGAAAAATCCACCCGCTTGTTGACAAGTAAAGCTGGAGCGCCGTTCTGATCCACTATCTGCGCGGAAACTGTGACTGATGAACCTGCGGCGGCGTTGACGGCGGCCAAAGGTGAAACACTTACATAGTAAGCTGTGGAGACTGTCAGTGTGGCGCTTGCAGGTCCAAGCGGCGCTACAGCGCTGGTATCCATGCCTCTTAAAATATATGTATTGGGGAAATGTGATTTTACGTCAACCTGGGCCGCTCCGCTTGAGTCAAGGGTGGCAGTGACGCTGTTATACCAGTTTATCCCGCCATTTACCGAGAAAAATACATTACTTGTCCCCGCAGGCTGGGTTACATATACATAAACATGGTCATGCCCAACCGGCGCCGGCGCGTTGTAGTTCCCTGCGTCTTTCGCGTTCAGGAAGATTGAAACTGATTTATCGGCGCCTGATGCGACCGGATTCGGAAGGATTGAATATGAAGCGGCGACCGCCGAGCCGGCAATTGTAATTGTCTTGCCGAGCAGCCCTGTGGAATTAAGTATGCAGTAATTCAGTGCAGCCGAAGTGCTCTTTGTCCTGAAAACAACCGTGACCTGCCCGGATGAATTCGTGCTATTGCCTGTTGGAGTGATTGCGCTGTCGCCCAAGCCGCCTTCAACCTGCGCGGTAAACGTGATAAATTTATTGGAAACTGCATTTCCGTATATGTCCGTTATCACGGCCGTAATCGTGACTGATTGCCCGGCAGTCACAGCATATTTATTGGAAAAACCATCAAGGATCGCCGGGTCATTTGGTATTGTGGTAACGGAAGCTTTTCCCGGGGTCAACCCAGCGCTTAAAGCCGTGATGGTCACATTGGCTGCCGCAACTGTCTCAAGGCAGTAAATGTCAGCCCTACCGTCGGTCATTCCCGCGTCAAGAACCTGCGTGTAATTCAAACCGTCGGACGAGAACTTCATGGTTGAAGAAAGCGAACTTATTTGGACGCTGCCCGACTGATATGTATTGTTGCCTGATGAATCCTTTGACTGAACCGTATATATTACGGCAATTCCTGCTTTGGCTGTAGAAGAAACGGGCGTAAACCCAAGCGCTGTTGCAGGGGCGTTATTCACATATACCTGCGCAAACGCAGTGGTTATTCCGGCGGCTGTTGCCTGCACAGTTACGGTTTCCGCGGTCGTGTCGATTATGAGTATGTTTCTTTGAACGGCGCCGGTAAACGCGATTGCGGACAGCCATGTGGCCCCGTTATCAGACGAAAATTTAAGCGTACCCGACCCGGAAGTCAGGTTGATCGTCCTGCCGTCGGGCACAAAATTAGCGTAAGCATCTTCTATATTGACTATCATGGAACCCTGGACATTGGTTTCCGTCGACAACCATCCCGGAATAATTCCCAGCTTTGCTGACGGCCCCGCCACGAAATTTACCGCTATAATTTTGCTTAAATTCCCGGACCGTACCGTTATATCCGCGACCCCCGCTTTTGTTGATGAAATGACGGTTTTTGCATTTCCAGCGCCGTCTGTAATAGCCTTCACATTCAGGCTGACCGCGACAGGCGCTATCACATCCTCGGCCCTGTCCGATATAAAATCCGTCAGCGCGTATGAAACCGGCACGCTGCCCGGAGCGAATAAATTGGCGGTAATTGTGCAGGAATTTATTCCGTTGGCAATTATACTGCCTGAAGGGTTCGCGGACAGATTCATGTCCTTTATTATCCAGATGTAATTATTAAGAGGTGGAGGCGCGCTGATACCGCCGCTGCCCTGATTAGCCGCGACCGAGCCGTCAAGACTGACCGCATTTGTGAAAGGTATGACGTTATTGTTGGAGAAAAAATTCTTAAGTATGTTGCCGCTTGAATCTTTAATCGCTATATTGTCATAAAGGGCGTTGAAAGTCCCGGCGCTGTTTGATGGCGCGCCGTTTTGTCCCGCGTTTCCCGTATCCTGGGCCAAATTGAGCTGATTATATGTGCTTCCTGACAATACCCCTATGTCAAATTTTCTGTGATACCACGTCCCGCCGGCATATGCCGACAGATCCATAGAAGGATGGCACCTGATCGCGTTCTGGTCCTTTATGTAGCTTTGCGTTGCCTGTCCGTAATCCCTTAATGTACCGAAAACAGCGCCGGCCATATCAGCGCCGGTAAAAAAATCCGCGTTATATGAAGGCATGAAAACATCATATTCGAGATACGCGTTCGCAGGTATTGCGGTATTTGCCGGAGCTGATACCCTCAGGTAAATATACTGGTACAGATTTGCCGACGGCAGATAAGAAGTTAAAAGCAGGGGCTGATTATACGAGTTAAAATTGCTGTTCACGGCTATCAAATGGCTTACCGCGTTAATCGTAGGAGCGGATACGTCATTTACGGTTATTGTCTGTGTTCCCGCGGTATTTAATGTAACCGGAAATATCCTATTGCCGTAATCGCCCGGTAAAAATGCGGAATTAGAAGGCAGAACAGCGCCCGCGTCAGTCGACGCAAAATGAACGGTTCCCGTGTAATTATCAACTATATTATTATACAGGTCCTGGGCGGTAACAGCTATGTTAAAACCCGTGCCCGGGTTTGCAGTGGACGGGGAATCCACGGTGAATTTTGAAATTATGCCGCTTGATACCGCGATCGCGTTGCTCGAACCGGATATTGAAGGATTAACGAGGTCCGCCGCACTGACAACCTGTGTGCCTTTTGTCTTGAGTATAACGGCCAGTACTTTGCTGCCATTGTCATCCCTTTGAAAGGCAGTGTCGGGAGGAATCACCGATAAAGCGTCGGTCGACTGAAATGACGCTGTCCCCGCGTAAAGCACGGTAAGGTTGTTAAAATCATCCTTGGCTGTCACCGTGATATAAAAAACCTGGCCCGCGCTCACCACAGAAGGCGCGGAAATGGAAAAAAACGAAGTTGATGCGGCTGAAACCGTCAGCACATTGGAACCGCTGACAGAAGGCGTATTTAAGTCAAAAGCCGTTATTGACTGATCCCCCGCGCCCATGATCTGTACCGGAAAAACATGCACTCCCCCGTCTATAGGCTGAAATATATATGATGAAGGCAGGTATGAAAGTGTTGAAGAACTAAAATCTATCTCGCCGGCATAATCCGTGACAGTCGTTCCGGAAATTGATTTTGCCGTGACTGTTATATAAAATATATTACCGGCTGTCGCGGATGGGGGGACAATAACTTCAAGATAAACGGCCGTATCACCGTATGAAAAGGCGGCAACAGCCGATAATAAAACACAAATTGTAATAAATTTAATAATAACAAACCTTAATGTCCTAAAATTCAATTTATCACCTCTATATTTTGCCTCATTATAATTATAGCAAATTATCGGCAATATTCAAGAAAAACATGGCAAAAATGTGACAAAATATCTATGTGGTAAAACGTTTGTTTTTAATGATGGGACTTCATGGAAGTCATGACAAAACAATTATTTAATGGTATTTTCTCCAAGATAACGTTCAACTTCAGCGATCATATTGTAGACATCGTGAAGTTTGGACCTGTCCCTTGTTTTAGCAAGCAGTGTTGCGATTTCGACCTTTTTTTTGGCCGGTGTCCCAAGTAATGAGTCGCACATGCCAAAAGCCGCTGCGATCTTCATCATTCCCATTTCCCACTTCACTTCATTTTCCTGTGCGGCAGGAGGATATATAAGTTCCGGATCCCTGGCACTGCGGTATATTTCAAGCCAGCTCTTTATATTTTCGAGGAAATCCTGTGTGTCGATTGTACAACTCCATAATTTTTTATTTTGCCGCCGCAGGCACTGTAACGTCCACGGCGGCTGGCCGGGTCAAAGATGCCGGCACTCCTATGCCTTTCATTTTAAGGACATCTTTGATGGACCGGACGTCCAAAAGGCCTTCATACCTGAAAAAAACAGCGTCTTTGTCATCAAGGAAGATATTTGCCGGGAACTTTTTGATGTTATATTTTTTTATAAGATCTTCGCCGCCGTCCGATTTACCCGAATATGTGCTTATATCGACTTCGCTGCCGTATTCACTTTCAATTTCATTGATTATGGGTTCCATACGCTGGCATATGTAACATTCCTTTGTGCTTATCTCCATGTATCTTACTTTCTTGCCGGTCATGCTTGCGCATCCCTGAAGAAGAAAAAGCACGGATAAAATAACCGCAATACTTCCCGCTTTGCCCATTAATCCCCCCAAACTATTTTTCAGCATGTTTCTTATCCTCTATGACTTTTTCAAATTTGGCCAGAAGTTTCTTTGCCATGGATTCCGCGGACCATTCCTGTGCGTACGCCAAGGCTTCTTTTTTCTTTGCCGCATACAGGTTCCTGTCATCGAGCATTTTTATTACAGCTTCGGTAAAATGATCCACATTCAGGTCCACGAGCAGCCCGCCTTTATCGCCGGCCATGACTTCGGCCACGCCCATTTGACCCACCGCCACTACGGGGGTTCCGACAGCCATGGCTTCGGTTACAACCAAGCCCTGCGTTTCCGTCACTGACGCGAATGTAAAAAGATCGGCGGCCGCGTAACAGTTTACCCAGTCCTGAGGCTCAAAATATCCGAACCATAGTATGTCATTTTCAACGCTTTTTTCTTTTGCTGCGGCATGAACCGCATCTTCAGCGGGCCCCTTGCCCGCGACCATAAGCTTTATTTCTTTCCCGGGCTTTAAAGCTTTGACTTTCTTTAACACGTCAAAAAGAAAAGGGATGTTTTTTTCCTGGCCTATCCTTCCCATGAAAAGGAATAAAATGGTGTCTTCCGGTATATTGTTCTTTTTCCTGAAGTCATTGCCGTCAAATTTCCTGAATTTATCCATCTTAATGCCCGTGGGATTGACAAGCACGGGTTTGGTCACGTTGTAGGTCATTAACAGGTCGTGCATCTGCGTCGACGGTGTTATATTCAGGTCCATTTTATTACAGTACCACCTGGAGAACCATTTCGAGAAACTCCGCCCTATCGGAGCGGGTATAAACTTCAAATAATGCACATATGATTCAAACATCGTATGATATGTGTGTACTATGGGGCAATTCATCTGTTTTGCCCATTTGACGGCTTCAATCCCCAGGGTAAAAGGCGTCTGTGTATGGATAATATCAAACTTGTGCACGAGTAACTCTTCCCTGATTTTCTTCCTCATTGACGGCGTCCACGGATCAGGAAACCTGTCTTCGGGGTCAAAAAACAGATAATGGGACTTCATCCTTATCACAAACTTTTCATTTTCCTGGTCCTTAAAATCCTTCTGTTCAACCGGGAATTCAGGGGCCACGATTTTAACTTCGTGTCCGAGTTTCCTGTATTCATTCGCAAAAGTATCTATTGAAGTCACAACCCCGTTAATGCGCGGCCTGTACGTATCTGTAACAATCGCTATTTTCATCAACAACCTCCGTCTGTATAGTAGGGGCGGGACGAAAACGCGCCCGTCCTTGGTTTGCCGCGTTGGGCGGGCTTTCGTCCCGCCCCTACAATAATCAAAACCATGTCCGCCGGGCTATTCTTTCTTGTGTTTTTCTTCGGTTATCTTTTCCCACGCGTCGCGGGCCAGGTGCTCGATGTTCGGGAAGTTGGAGATCTGGTCGTATTTTACAACCCGCGAAAACCATAAAACAGCGTCATTATAGTTCCCAAGCATCCTGTTTAACTCGCCGGCGAGATACATGATACCGGGTACGCCTATTTTTTCCGGTATATGCGTTCCTTTTTCAAATGTTTTTACGTAATATTCAAGGGCAAGTTTTATGTATTCAATGTCTTTATCCTTATCTCCCATTTCCCTGTACATCCAGGATATGTGCATATAAAGCCCCGCAATGGTCAGGGGATCTTCGGGTTTATAATGTTTGGCGAAAGTAATTGCCAGCAAATGTTTTCTGACCGCAGTTTCCACGTCAAGCTCTTTTACCTGCTGGAAATTGATGTTTTTCTTTGAGTCTTTTATGGCCCCTGCGAGTTTGACTATTTCAGGATGATACTCAAGGGTTTTGTCGTCAAAATCATCATTTCTTGCGCCATAGTTGCACTCCGGGCACACTGTTACAGCATATAATAAAGGGTTTAAATCCTCATATACTTTATGAAAATCCGGCTCAGACGCTTTTACTTTGAGTGCGGAAGGCCTGACCCTGGGTGTGTTAAAAACCGCATTACACGCCGGGCATTTTACTTCCTTTAACCATATTGGTTCGTTCATACAGCTCCTTCTATTGATTTTATTTCAAGAACTCTTTTATCCGGTCCAGCCCTTTATCGATATTCGCAAGCGAAGTGGCGTATGAAAGCCTGAAGTGTACATCGCTTCCAAAAGCTATTCCGGGAACTACGGCCACTTTTGCTTCGGTTAAAAGCATGTCGGCCAGTGTCATGGAACCGTCTATTTTCCGCCCTTTTATTTCTTTTCCTATTAATTTTTTAAAGTTGGGAAAAACATAAAAAGCGCCGTCTGGCTCCACACAAGTCATGCCCGGGATATCAAGCACCCTCTTTAAAATGTGCTTTCTGCGTTTGTCAAACTCGGCAACCATGTCAGAAACAACTTTTTCATCGGTCTTCATGGCCTCAATTGCCGCATACTGCGATATGGTAGCGGGGTTCGATGTGGAGTGGGACTGCATGTTGTCCATTGCTTTTACCAGTTCCATATCGTCACAGGCTGCGTATCCTATCCTCCAGCCCGTCATGGCGTGTGATTTTGACACTCCGTTTACCACTATGGTTTTTGCCTTGATTGCCGGTGAAAGTGAAGCTATGGATATGTGTTTTTTTCCGTTATAAAGGTCCTTTTCATAAATTTCATCGGAAATGATGAGAATATTATGTTTTAAACATATATCGGCTATCTGTTTGAGGGACTCAAGCGACATTACGCAGCCCGTGGGGTTTGAAGGCGAGTTAAGGACCAGCATTTTGGTTTTTGAGGTTATCTTTGATGCCAGAAGTTCCATATTAACTTCAAATTTCTTTGATTCGTCAAGTTCAACAAGCACAGGCACAGCATCGGCCATCTTCACCATCTCCACATAGGAAACCCAGAACGGCGAGAAGATTATTACCTCGTCCCCGGGATTGATTCCGGCCATGAAAATATTGAACAAAGAATGTTTTGCCCCGCATGAAACAATGATATTGGATGCCTTGTAATCCAGCCCGTTGTCTTTTTTAAGCTTTGCCGCTATAAGATTTTTCAGGTCAGGCAGTCCTGATGCGGGCGTGTATCTTGTCTTATTTTCATTTATGGCCCTGATCCCGGCCTGCTTTATGTTCTCAGGCGTGTTAAAATCAGGTTCTCCCGCCCCGAAACCAACCAGGTCAATGCCGTCGGCTATCATTTGTTTTGCTTTTGCGTCAATGGCAAGTGTGATTGAAGCCGATACTTTTTTCATCCGATTCGCTATCATTTCAAAACCTCCATATGTAATATAATTTAATTACTATTTTGCCATCATATCCTTGATATTTCTCAGCGCTTGTTTGGTCCTCTGCTCATTTTCAATCAGGGAAAAACGCACGAAGCCCTCCCCGCCTACGCCAAAACCTGTTCCCGGGGATACGGCCGTGTCGGCTTCCCTCAGGAGTTTCACCGCAAAATCAACAGACCTTAATGCCCCGTATTTTTCCGGTATCTTTGCCCATACAAACATGGTTGCCTTGGGTTTATCAGCTTCCCATCCGAGTTTTTGAAGGCCGTCCACAAGCACATCCCGTCTGACCCTGTAGATTTCGCGTATATCCTTGACGCAGTCGTCCCTGGAGTTTAAAGCGTGTATGGCGGCTATCTGGATAGGCTGGAACATGCCGTAATCAAGGTAACTTTTTATTTTCTCAAGCGCTTTTACTATGTATTTGTTGCCCACCAGAAAACCCACCCTCCAGCCGGGCATGTTGAAAGTCTTGGACAGCGTATAAAATTCGGCCCCTATTTCCTTGGCTCCGGGCACCTGTAAAAAACTTGGCGGCAGATATCCGTCAAAATACAGCTCGGCGTACGCATTGTCATGAAGCACTATGATATTGTTCTTCTTGGCGAATGCGACAACCTTTTCAAAAAAACTTAAATCCACGACTTCCGCGGTAGGATTATGCGGATAGTTAAGCACAAGTATCTTTGGTTTTGGCCACGTGTTCTCTACGACCTTCACCATGTCTTCAAAAAAGTCCCTGCCTTTTACTATGGGCACGGATATCACATTGCCGCCGGCAAGCGTGACCGCTATCGAATGTATGGGATAGCAGGGCGTGGGGACAATCACATTATCCCCTCTGTTTATAACCGCGTACATCAGATGCGAAATGCCTTCTTTTGATCCTATGGTGGCTATGCATTCGGTCGCCGGGTCGAGTTCAACCCCGAAACGCCTCTTATAATAATCAGCTACCGCAAGGTTGAGCTTAAATATGCCCCTTGACGCTGAATACCTGTGGTTTTTGGAATTCTGCGCGGCCTCGATCAGTTTATCGACAATATGCCTTGGTGTTGCGCCGTCCGGATTACCCATGGAAAAATCAATGATGTCATGGCCCGCCTTCCTTAATGAGGCAAGTTCTTTTTTTACAACGCCAAAAACATACGGCGGAAGATTTTTAAGTTTTTCGCCTTCAAGGTCCTGCAAAACTTTTAAAAGGTCGCCTTCAATATTTTCTATGCCCATAATTAACTCCCCGGATAATCAAAAATTCACCATCTTTTTTATTTCATTCATCCTGTTCTCTATGTCTTTTGTCCTTATCTTAAGCAGCCCGTCTATGGAAAAATCCTCGACTGTAAATGACGCGACTGTGTTCCCGTACGCAATCGCCCTTTTCAGCGTGGCTGCGTCGGTCTTACCGGTCTTGGCCAGATAGCCTGTAAACGCGCCGGCAAATGAGTCCCCTGCGCCTGTTGGATCCACCACATTGTCAACCGGGTATGAAGGCAGCGAAAAATAAATTCCCTGCCCCGAAAGGCACGAACCGTGCTCGCCCTTTTTTATTATCACGTATTTGGGCCCGAGCTTTTGGATTTCCGCGGCGCCGTGCATAACATTGTCTTTGCCTGTAAAAAGCCTTATTTCCTCGTCATTTAAAACAACACAATCGACCCGTTTGAAGACTTCAGTCAATTCCTGCTTTTTAATGTTGATCCAGAGGTCCATGGTGTCGCATACGGTAAACTTAAGCCTGCGCATCGAGTTTAACACTTTCATCTGAAGCTTGGGATCGATATTCGCGAGAAATAAAAACGGTATATCCCTGTACTTCTCCGGCAATTCAGGCTCAAACTTTTCAAATACGTTAAGTTCCGTCGTGATAGTCTCGCGTGTTTTCATATCCTGGTTATACTTTCCGGCCCAGAAAAATGATTTGCCGGGTGATTTTTTTACGCCTGAAGTGTCGATCTTGCGTTCCTCTAATATATTCATGTGCTCCTGGGTAAAATCATCCCCCACGACCCCCACTATATGGGCGGTGTCAAAATTGGAAGCCGCCAACGACGCGTAGACACAGGCCCCGCCTATTACCCTCTCGCGCTTTGCAAAAGGTGTTTCTATGGTATCAAAAGCCATTGAGCCCACGATAACTAACGGCATTATTATCTCCTTGGATATTATTCTTTGACAATGAATATAACATTTACGGCTATAAAATCAACAGTTTTTTAAAACGGGTATTTGCAGGAAAAAAATGTCAGGAAAAATCGCTTTCCTGATCAAGATAATTCTCAACAGTATGCAGAAGTTCGTGCACTTCCCTGATCATCGATACATCGGAATGCTTTGAATAATCAATGGCCCTTCTTATCATTGACTCGACGGGCGTACCCTTTAAATCGTCGATTATAGAAAGTGCTGAAATAACTTTTAACAATCCCTTTTTCCAGTTAATCTCGCATTTCCCCCTGCGCTGTATGTCATATTTCATAAAATTAGAAACGTATATAGAATTCCATGTGCTGATTACTTCCACAAAATCATTTTTGTCCATAACCACACACTCCATATTGTTTTGCTCCTTTAATCAGGCAGTATTTACTTAACATTATTAAATTATACATAAAAACAGCGTATGTGTCAAGCGACAATGTCTTGACATTGGTACATACGATTAGGTGATTCTGATAATCGCTTTAAAAATATAATGTTTTATAGGAGATGCAAAATAAATATATTTTACAATCTTACATAATATCTATTATTATAATAGAGGTATTTTAATAGGTTTATTTTGCGGGGATATACAGGACAAAATAATCTATCATTTATTATTTTTTTTTAAAAAGTAATTTATCTTATATGCGTCGCCGAGCACAAATGGAGCGCCGTGCCCGGGATAAACATTAAGACTTTTGTCAAAGGAATCAAAAAGTTTCAGGCTTTTTTGGAGGATTTTTGGGTCCCCGGACGGCAGGTCCGTCCTTCCGACCGTATCATAAAATAATGTATCGCCCGAAAAAAGGCTGTTCCCCATCTTAATTACAACGCAACCAGCGGTATGCCCGGGCGTATGGGTTATTTCAATGCCGTCAATCATATACCTGCCGCCGCTATAGTAATTAATTCCATTGATTGAGAAAGGAGTTCCCGTGAATTCCGAAAGGTTCTGCGCCGCATCATTAAGCAGTCCTTTTTCATCAGCGTGGGCATATATGATCGATTTGTCGAAGTTTTTTACTGAAAAGGTGTGGTCATAGTGCCCGTGGGTTAAAAATACGTATTTAACCGGCAATTGGCATTTGTCGATTGCGGCTTTAATACCGTCATAATCAACACCCGGATCTATTACATACAGGCAGCCATTATCGGCGACAACATAACAATTCTCGCCGAATTCCCCGTCTGTTATTGTAGCTATCTCCATGATTTATTGCGCAATCGGCGGCATGATGGCGGTCTATTGTATGTTTATGGAGTCAATATATATGTAACCCGTATAGCCGGTCGATGCCGCGTCTCCGCTCTGGCCAACAACAATGCCGAGTTTCACGGGGAGGCTTGTCGACACGCTGTTTTGAGAAAGAGTATTGCCGTTCAGGTGCCCGGCTTGGCCGTTCCCATTTTGCAGCGTCATGGCGCTGTCGACATTTACCGCAAGGGCATTCCATTGTCCCTTTATGGCGCCGGTTGGAGCCGAAAGATTCTGCCAGGTTGACTGGTACCAGTCACTATTATTGGAAGAGTCAAACTGCATGTAGAAAAAACATCCATAAGGCACGCTGGAAGCGAACATGCCGTTTGGCACCCATATATGTCCGGAGATGACCTTACCCGTAAGCGTGGAAAGTGTAATACCGGCCCTGTCAAGCCTTCCCTGCTTATTCGGCGCGTCAAATAACACAGTTATTTTTACCGAGGCGCTTCCCATATACGCTTTAACTGTCGATATGGAAGTGTCGGTAAACCCTCCCCCGCTTAAGGTAATACCCGCAAGGTCAGAGTCTGTTTCAAAAGGGTATGTGGAATTATCTACCCCGCCCGGCGCTCCCTCATTCGGATTTGCGGGGTTGTTCGGGCTTGTGCCTGTGTCCTTTATCTTTCCGCACGAAGCAAGAAATAGAGCAGCTATTACAACCGCTGAAAATATAATTGTTCTTTTCATTTAAAACCTCCTTTTAATATCCGGCCTTATTTACTTCATTGGCGTATTTTGTGAATATATTCATATACACAGGGTTTGCGTATGACACTTCATTGCCGTCGCCAAAGCTGTATGACGGGTCAATGAGCATCCAGTAATTCATGCCGTTACCGCCTGCCGCGAAGAACTCGCCTGTCATCGCGTCTATCCACTGCGGCTTGGGGTATTCTTCGAGGTTATTCGGTATGCCGTATTCTTCCATAACGACCGGCTTATTCACCTTTTCATGCCCCTGTTTTATGTAATCCTCTATTATCCATTTCGTAGTACTGGCGGAAAAGTGGTTGTAAGGGCTGGCCGGATAAATATGGAACGTACAGAAATCTATGGAAGCCGGTTTATGGGAACCTATAAAATCCGTGCCCGAGTAGTGCGTGCCGTCTTCCTTCAGGAAAAAGCCTTCCATACCTGTCGTGACCATGTGATTCGTGTCGATTGTCTTGATATAGGACGACATTTCCGCGACCCAATCGTTCATTTGTTTTGATGTCTGGTCATTTTCGTTCCTTGGCTCGTTCATCAGGTCAAAAGCGAATATTGTCGGGTCGTTTTTATATAAAACGCCGCTTACCGTGTTCTTCCTGTTCACATACGCGTCAATAGTCTGCTTAAAAAGCTTTTTGCATTCGGCGTTGACCCAGAAATCATTCTTCTGGACGCCCGCCCACTTCGCGTAGACCGCAACTCCGCCGTAATATTCCCAGTTGTCGGTAAAGTGTATGATCAGCCTTATGTTATGCCTTTTTGCCGAATCAAGGACATAATCCATGGATTTATATGCCGTCTCATTGAATTTATCCGGCCCGATCCTGAAATCGTGGGTTGGGTCGTCCTTGTTTGTCAGCGTTTCATTTAAGGCTTCCCCGTTTGACCCGACCCTGATGACCTTAAAACCCGCTTTTGCGGCTTCCGCGAATATTACATCTATCTTATCCCTGTTCTTTGCACCGTCTTTTTTGCTCAGGTAATAACTGCGTATATAATAGTTGTTTGTTCCGACATACTTGTATACATTTTTGCCGTCATAAAAATCAGCGCCTTTTGCTTTTATAAAATTGGAACTCATGGTGAATTTGACTGCCTGAGCCCTTTTCACGGGTTTTGTTTTGAAACTCATTACTTTTGAAATGCCGCTTTTATCCGCACCGGAGGCCATCACGCAGTATAAATATTGTGTTTCAGGTTTCAGGCCCGCGATCTTTAACTCATTGCCGCCCGCTTTGGCGCCTTTAAGTTCCACGCTCTGCAAAAGCGGCGTTTTTTCCCCGTATACTATCTTAATGTCTGTTTTAGAGTCGATTATCGCGCTTACGACCGCGGAATCAACCCCGGCCTCCGCCTTGATCCCGGTTATCTTTATTGATATGAATTTTTCCTTTAACGACGCCGCAAGTTCCAGCGATTTCTTAAGTTCCCCGGCCAGCGGCTCCGAACCAAAATCCATGGAGCCTTCGGCCCCCGCATATTTGCCAAAGCCTTCGTAATCATAGATTAAAATGGAGCCTTTGGAGCCCAAAAATGATTTTGCCGCTTCAAAAACGGTCGAAGTTATTGCCCGGGCGGCGCATGAAAAAGATGCGGCGATAGGCTTGTTAACAGCCGCGTACAACCCCGCCGTGTTGTCTGAAAGCGCCTGCAAACCCTGTTCCACACTGTCCTTTTGGCCGATTGAAACCGTGAAAAACGAAATGTCAATTGCCGGCAGCTTGAATATTTCATCCGCATTATTGTGCGAGCTTAATCCCAATATGACCATATGCCTTTTGTCGAGCGATTTTACATATGAAGACATTTCATCCGCCCATGCGTACATAACTGCGCCATCCCGGTCGCTTGCGTCATCCGCGCCCGCGCAAAGGTCCCAGCCGAGGATAGCCGGCTCTTCAGAATAAGAAAAACCCGACTTTACATTTTTTCTTGCGAGCAGGTGATTTACGTATTTTTTAAAATAGTCCCTGCTTATGATATCCTTGAAAAACACATCGTCATTTGAACCGCCGTTCCATTTTCTGTATGCTTCCTTGCCTCCGAATACGGCGGAATTGTCGGCAAGCGCTATGATTAATTGTATGCCGTACTTTCCGGCCATGACAATTGTATCATCAAGTTTTTCAAACTGTTTTTCATTATAAACCCCGGGTTCTTTCTGGAAGGTGTAGTCAGTGTCGCCGCAGTACGACGCGTATATCCTGGCAACAGCCACTCCCTGCTTTTTTATTCCGGAAAAAGCCTTATCAATCTCATCATTGCCGAGGGTCAGCAAATACGGCATGTTAACGGCAACGATCCTCAGGCCTTTGCCGTTTTCGCCTGTAATTGACGGGCCGTCAATTACAGCGGCAAATACCGCCAGGGGAGCCAGGATGATCATTATTGCAAACAATAATTTTTTCATAAAACCTCCGTTTTTCATGTTTATATTTAGAAATATCCTTTAAATGCCAGCGTGAACCTCGTCAATGTATCGTCATTGTTGTCGTCGAGCCAGTATCCTGTGAAAGGCTGCACGCCATAGCCCAATATGATATTAAATGACCCGACCAGGTTTGCTTCAAGTTCGGCGTACCAGTTGCCGTGCGGGGTTGTATCCGAAGAAAGGAATTTATAACTGCCGGTGAACTTGATCTGTTTGCTGAGTTTCAGACTTGCTTCAACAAATCCCGTCACCTTGGCATAATCCATCAGCGAATACGACCCTGCTTCATACAGGTTGCCGCGCAGGGCTTCATACCTGCCGAGCAGCCTGAAAGTAAGCATATCGCCGGCAAGTATCTTTGTAACACCGGATATTGAAGTATTCGGGAATGGGGTTGGATCGCCCTCGTTATTATACTTCCACCATATGTGATAATTGTAAAGCGCAAGCGACTCATCGTTTTTAAGGTCTATAGTATATGTGTCCCTCTTGTATGTCGACGCTATGGAATGGTTGGTGCCGTACTCAACCATAAGCTGTGTATAGTGGACAAATGTCGAGAAACCGGAATTGATATTGCCGATGACATTGAACGGGAATACCGTATCCATGATATATGTGGCTTTCGCGTCGATTTCCCTGTTCCCCACACCATAATCCGGGTTTGCGTACGCAGCCGCAAAGTTCGCACCTATATCTCTGTAAAAAGCAGATACTGTGAGATACCCGAAATGTATACCTGTTTCCCCGTATATAAGCAGGTTTTTCGACGTGTCGGAAAGGTCCTGGCTTATGGGCACCAGGGTTGGTGTGTACATGATATATACAGGCGCGGCTGTCGCGTACTGTGAGTATAACACCTCGCCTTTCAGCGTCATATCAAGCACGCCCTGCCACGGCAGGTATATGGCGGTATCGCCGCCGTAAATATTTGCCGACTGCTCCACTTCGCCGGTGAAAGGATTTGCGTTTGCGTCATACCCGCGCCTGTTGTTCATAAAAATAGCGCCCAGGTAATCTTTGTCGAGGAAGTACGTCTTTAACCTCGCGCCCGAAACAAATGTGGTGCCGAGTTTCCACGGTTCTGCCGCGTCCATGCTCATCCCCATCAGCATATAAGATGTGTTTATGGGATAAAGCGTGCCGGCAAGCGATACTCCCATGACATTTGAGCCTTGCGAGGCCGGGTCTATCAGGCCGAATACATCGTCAAAGGGTTTTGTATTTTCCCCGGCAAAAGCGGTAAATTCATTACCCAGGCCGCGTAGTATTACATGCCCTGACTGCACCGACAATTCATTATTCTGCCCGTTATAATAAGCAGCCCTTAAGGTTACTTTGCCTTCCACATTGTCGTTGGGAGTAAAGTACAGGTTCACATCCTGCTCGACATTAAAATCAGTTATGCCATTGCCTGTGTTAAAATTGCCCTGTGAATCATGCCCTAATGCGGCCGTATCCTTGTATCCCCATCTTACATTATCCATATATACCGAACCCTCAATGCCGTTATAGAACATGAAAGTTATCATATGCACGAGGGTTTTGTTCTTGATAGTATCAGAATTAACCCAGCCGTTCGCCGCGTCTTTCCACTCCGGAGAATCCAGGTTCATCTTTATATTCTTGTTCCATCCCGGCTTAATTATTATCTGCTTTGACTCATACCACGAATTATTGGCGTCGGCAGTCTTGAAAGCAACCGCGAGTTTCATGACCTTGCCCGGATTATACAGGTCAAAAGCCAGGAAGCTTTTATTGCTGATGTCAAATACATCGGTTGTATTCGGGCCCCTTACGTATTCAACCCCGAACTTGTTGCCCGCGTCTTTATAATCAAGCCTTAATGATTTCTTGCCTTTGCTCGCGAACTTGTCGGATATGGAAACATTGACAGGCCCCCATCCAGCCATGTCGGTTGAGTCAAATTTCCAGTAGTTAAGCGCTGCTGCGGTTTCAAACGTGCCCTCGCTGCTGCCTTCGTCCCAGGTCTTGTAAACCACCGGTTCCGCAGTTACCACGGTATTATTCGCGAAAGTCGCCCCTATTATATTACCGATAGGGCCGATAAAATTTCTCCTGGCAAGTTTGAAATCCGTAAAATCCAGCGAACTCGCCACCTTGGCATCCGGGTAAACCTGTATTATAAACTCTCTTACATCGTTCCTGTTCGAGAAATAATCCGTGAAATTCCAGTTGGAAGTTGCGGACTTAAAGGAAGGCGTGATAAAATCAAAAAGCACGCCCTTGTTCCATCCCGGCGCGATACCCACCTGTTTTGATTCGATCCACACCTGGTTGCTGCCTGTTTTAAACGCTATGGAGATTTTCACCCCGAAAGCCGCGGGGTTGTAGATGTCGAATTTCACGCCGGCCGCGTCGGAGAAATCCATCCTGCCAAAAAAGGAATATGACGCCTTATCGACGTTATTCTGCATCGAGTACTTTATTTCCATTCCCTTGTTTTTTTCCCCGCCGAAATCGCTTATGGGGTTTACAGCCATGGCGCCCGACGCGTCGGAATCAGGCTGCCAGCCTATGCCTTTTTCAAAACTGTTCCATACACGGTATGACAGTTCCCCAAGGTCGGCAGGCACCAGGTTGTCCAGTTTGTCGGGATTCGTTGTTTCCATTGTAATATCATCTATGAGAGCGTATCCTTCGCCCATGTCCGGAGGGTATAATAATATGGAAATCCTTTTTACCTGTGTTATATCCGCGGGTGTGATCACGGACCGCCAACCGCTCAACTCGCTTTTCCATTCCTTTTTCTTTAAATTGAATTTAACGCCCCTGTTCCAGCCTTTGTTGACCTTGACTGTCGGGCCTTCCTGCCATGTCCATTTATCGCCGGTTGAAAGCGCCAGCGACGCGTTCATGGAAAAATCATTGGGGTTGTAAATATCAAGCTTGAAATAATAAACATCCGACAGGTCAAACGAGCCTTCCGTCACAAATGCAGCATTCTGGCCCGGTTTGTTCATATTGAATTTTGCTTTCATTACCCCTTTGCCGTCCGTGTCCTTGACCATTTCCACGCCCGAAGCGCATGTCCAGCCTGCGGCGGCGGACCACTTGTTGAATCCTTTTTCGAAGTGATCTATCAGAACCTCTTTTAAGTTTTTCGGCGCTTCTTCAGGAAGCAGTGCCTGTATTCCCGCGTCGCCTCTTATGCGGATATTATCCATGGCTATAAAACCCTGCGCCGCGCCTGTCGGCTTAAAAAGCAAGCCGAGCCTGCGCACATTATCTTTTCCGGAAATCGGATTATTGAATTCGCCTGAATTATTGAGCTGGTAGCCGTTGTCAAAATTAATCGTAATGTCCCTGTTCCAGCCCGGCTTGACTTCCACCGGTACAGTCTGCTGCAGGAGCCAGTTCGCGCCTGTCTTGACCATAAGCTGGACTTTCATGCCGGAGAGCGTGGAGTTATACAGGTCAATTTTTATTTCCTTTACCGGTCTCAGATCGCCGCTGTCAAAAAGCTGTATCATTCCTTCCTGGTTTTTACTGCGGGCATTGCATTTGAATTCAAGCGACTGCTTTCCTTCGGAAACAAAATCCGTCGAGACGGCCGGCTCGAAAAACATATTATCCTTCCAGTCCTCAACCGACCAGCCTGATGTATCGCTTTCAAACCCGTGCCATACATAGAATTTATCAGGGTCGATCTGTGGTTTGTCGGCTGAAAAAACAAAGATTGGAATAATCAACAGGAAAAGAAGAATGGATATTTTTTTGGCCATTACACCCTCCGAAGTTTTTACGCGCAAACGCGTTTTGTCTCCTAGTAACGGATAAAAATATATCACGAAAACGCTTTTGCGTCAATCGTATAAATTATATCTGCCCCGATAATTTCTGGACTGCCACGCTCACCACGGCCACAACCACCCAAACGATCAGCCCCAACAGCATCGGCTTATACCCTGTCTTTAGCATCTGTTTAAGATCAGAATGCAGGCCTATCGCGGATAACGCAAGGATAATTAAAAACTTGCCGGTTTCCGTACAGATTGTTGAAATTTGCGGGGTTATGATGCCGGCTGTATTTAAAAGCGACGCTGCCAGGAATCCCAGTATGAACCATGGGAATATTTTTAAGAAACTGTAATGCTCATGTTTTTGCGTTGATTCTTTTTCTTTCTTAAATACCATTATGACCGTAAAAATCAGCGATATTGGTATTATCATTACCGTGCGCGTGAGTTTTACTATCGTGGCGTAAACCCCGGCGTCATTACCGTAACTAAAAGCAGCGGCGACTACCGAAGAAGTATCGTTTATCGCGGTGCCTGCCCATAGCCCGAAACCATGCTGAGAAAACCCGATTATATGCCCGATAACCGGAAATACAACAACAGCAATTACATTGAACATAAACACCGTTGAAATGGAATACGCGATATCCTTGTCTTCCGCTTCTATTATAGGCGCGATTGCCGCGATAGCAGAACCTCCGCATATTGCGGTCCCCATGCCGATCAGGGTGGTTATTTTAAACGGTAATTTCAATAGCCTGCCGAATAAATAAGCCGCTATGAACGCGGCGGATAAAGTGAATATCATTACAAATAATGAAGACATCCCGGTCTGATATACCTGTTTGAGGCTCAATCCCCCGCCGAGAACTATTATGGCCCATTGGAGGATGGTCTTGGACGTGAATTTTATACCGTGGCTCGTGCCTTCGGGCCGCCCGATAATATTGCCGAAAATGATGCCTATAATAATGCCAAAAACCGCTCCGCCGACGATCGGTATTATTTTTCCGAGATAAGCCGCAGTGACGGCTACTATAGATGAAAGAAGTATCCCTTTTATGTTTTCTTTTATCCAGTTCAACGCGACACCTTTTGTATTTTATATTTTATTACGGGGATACTGTCGGCCCCCCCCCTAAAAACCAACGTTGTGGGCCGAATAATATTCGGCCCCTACAAATATCTGCCTGTATTTGTAGGAGCAGCATATCATGCTGCCCGCCCTTACGGACTTTTCCGACAGCATCTAATTAATAATTTGTAATTGGTAATTAGTAATTGCTATTAGAACTACCAGATCTGTTCCCCGTCTTTACCCACCTTCATTATCAGCAGATCGCTTTTGCCGTTTCCGCTGGAGGTGGTGGTGCCGCAGATTATGTAATTGCCGTCTTTGTCTTTTATCATGGAATTGAACGTGTCATTGCCCGGCCCGGAATAAATGCGGATCAAAGACGTATTTCCTTTGGAATCCACGCGTTCCAGGCACATATCCGTATCGCAGATGCCATAGCATCGCTTGGTGGCGCCTATCATATACTGGTTATCGCCTTCAATGATGATCGACTTTCCCGCATCAGTGTCTGCTGCGGGTATAAAATTAGTCCATAAACTGTTCCCTTTTGCGTCTATTTTAAACGCCATCATGTCCCAACCCACGCCTTTGGATATATAAGATGTTGTTTTGGCTGCTATGACATATCCGCCGTCCTTATCGGGAAGGGCGTAATAACCGCGGTTTTCCCGTGCGCCGCCGTATGTTCTCGTCCATACGCAGTCGCCTTCGGCATCTATTTTTACAAGATAGATCAAAGACGCCGCGTTTACAGTGGATGTAGTATAGCCGCAAATTATGTAACCGCTGTCATTATCCTGGACAGCCGAGTATGCCACTTCCCATCCGTAATCGCCGTATGTTTTCTCCCACTGTGTTTTCCCGTTCTTATCTGTCTTTATCACATACATATCGGAACGCTCGTCCGCGCTTTTGTAACCGGCTACTATGAAACCATGGTCACGCGTGTTCCTGACCGAGTAGGCATACTCATAATTTTTGCCGCCTATGGTCCTTGACCAGACACAATCGCCGTCTGAATCGATTTTCATAAGGTATACGTCTGTCTCGCCCGCGCCATAAGACCTGGTCCCGCCCGCAAACACATATCCTCCGTCGTCCGTGCCCGTGATTGACAGAGCCGCTTCATCAGAGTCGCCCCCAAAAGTCCTGGCCCATTCCATATCGCCTTTATTATCGGTTTTTACTATGTAAGCATCGGACCCGCCCGCGCCAAATGAACGCGTATCCCCGCATATAACATACCCGCCGTCCTTTGCCTGTGTTATATCCCAGGCTATATCCGCAGCCGGCCCGCCGAATGTTTTGAAAGTTGATTTCCTGAAATACGCCTTTACCTGGGGAGGTATCTTTTTCGGTGATAAAAGCGTGGCAAGGATGGCGATGGCAAAGACGATCGAGAATATAAACATGACGATAATGCTGTTCCGTTTTATTTTTTCAGCCTGGCTCATGCTAAAACCTCCGGTAATATATTCATAAACTTTCACACAGCACGCTTTAACAATGATAAAAGTTGGTCCATATAAGTTGCGGATTTTAAGGATATGTTTTAATAAACCTGAGCCATGATATAACAATATTATATATTTTTCAATGATTTTTTATACAAAACCCAATGCTTGGATGGTTCGTATAATTTATATTGGATTTTAAGCCTTAGCGTACTATTTCCTCCGAATTCTGCGTTGCCCCATATAACGTCGCAGGTTCTTTGCTTAATATGATGCGGCCCCGACCGGCATTTTTGGCGTCCAGCATGGCGGTGTCGGCGGTTTTTATTATCCGGCACATCCGGACTTTTACTTGCTTACTTACATTGCATGTGGCTGTTTAATCAAATCCAGGCTCGCAACCATCTTTGACGGCTGGCCGGAGAACTTCACGGGTAGTTTGAAACAAAGCTCAATCCTGTCTTTTTCATTATTATAGACCATGCCGCTTATGTCATTTTTTATGGCATAAATCGGGAATTCTTTTCCTTTATTTTCACCCATGCTGACCTTAAAATTTCTGCCTGTAAATTCATACCCGCCTGCTTTCAGTTCGTCCAACTTGGTCGTTTCGGCATCTTGTTTCATGAACAACCTCCATCAATCTTTGTAAACCAAGCATACGCGGGTAGATTAAAATAACATACAGCTTTGTTCCGTTTTTAATAGACCTTTATCCTGCCGGAAAGTAGGCGCTGAAGCCCAACTCACTGAGATCGGTGGGCTCAATATGGATGAAAAATGAGCGCTTTTGTTTGATTTTAACCCTTAGCATATAATTTTGTTCAAATTATGTGGTGGCTCTTATATAATTGGTATATTTGTTTGTAATTATTAAAGCTAAATACCTTACCCTGGCTGTTTTTCAATATATAATTATATTATTTTTGCAAGGAAAAAATATAAAGTTCCGCTCAGGTTTGCTTTTTAGTTAAAGTATGACGCTTCTTGAACGGTTTTAAATTCCAGCATAAGGTTGTTCAGTTCAAGAAGTTTGTACACTTCCTTTACGCTTTGCTGCATGCCAGCGAGGTGTATATCACCGCCGCCGCGAGTGGCTTTTCTTAAATTTCCCAAAAATATTCCCCATCCCGCGCTGCTTATGTATTTGACAGCCGACAGGTCAATCACTATCTTGAAAAATCCTGATTTAAAAATACCGTTTACTATCTCTGAAAGCAGTATAGAGTTGTCGGAATCTATGTGGCCTGAACACTTTATCGTTTTTACGCGGTCCTGTTCGGATATATCAAATGCCAGACCTTCAGTAAAATTTACGTTTTCCATCACCCTGCTCCTTATCATTTTTAGTTTCATAACAAATATAGCATATCCGGGACGGTAAAAACAGGGTGTTTTTCCGCTTTTTCATGCTATTATTCCACTATCCGGTTTTCCAAGTATCAAAGGAGGTATTATCGCTGCCCTTTTTGACAACATCGATAATTTCATACTTAATCTTACAGGTGATTATGTTTGACGGTACAGACCAAAGATAAAAAAGGATAAATTTCGTTCTTTAAGGACTTTAAATAACCAAAATCGGGGCAAAAAAAACTGTTTTTATCCTTTTCAGAGATAAAACAGGATAAATAGGCGTAAATGTTGGCGTAATAGTCGATGTCGGCGTTATTGTAAATGTAGGTGTTATCGTCCCGGTAATAGTACTAGTCTCAGATATAGTAGGGGAAAGTGTAGGCGAATTAATAATATTCGGTTGTGTCAGAGTATCTTTTTTCTTGCAAGCAAATAACACGAAAACGAAAACTAAAACCAAAGCCAGGATAAATATAATTTTTGAATTTTTCAATTTCCCACCTTCCCTCATGACGTTAATCATCAATTTAATCATACCTTTTAAAAAATTTAGAATCAATATGTATTTTTTTACTGTCAATACAAAACTGAACGTCGGGCGTGCATTCCGGTTTCGGGGTTCCTCATATTTGTTGACTTTATTTTATTTTTTTTTCATATTTTCTTTTATAATTTAAAATTGGGAGGGTGATCAATGGGTGGTTCGGGGTCAAACCCTGCTTACAGCATTGATATTTTTTGCTGCTTAACTTAAACTTAGTCAAGTCTGTAAACAAGGTTTGGCCCCTACCCTATAAAAAGCCTGCCGTGAGCGGCAGCAAGCAGCCGCTCTACACATAAATCAAATTTAGTGCCAGACCCTATATTTGCAATATCCTATTTATTTCAGTAGTACTCAAATATCACTGTTTTGCCAGTTTCATGCGGCCAACGCCGATTTCCCCGGCTACAGCAGACTTGGACTTTAAGGAGTTGTAACTTCTATATCATAAGTAAAGTTTGCCCCGTATCCACCGCAAGTGTAATTCTTGACCAACACATAATATACGCCGGTGGACGGCGCGATCCATGTCAACTTGCTTTCCAGGTTTGGTGAATTATAATCGTCATTTTCACTGATGTATGTCGTCCCATCTGTCGAATAAAGCGTTATAACGGTATCAACATGCGCCGCTACATTAAGGTTGAGCGTCTGGATGGTGTAAGAAGTCCCGGCCACGGCCGAAAATTTGATATAATCCTGGTCGCAGTAATCATGGAAAGTATGGTGCTGTACCGCCCCGTTGACCGTTATTGTTTTCGCGTTCAGATATGTATCATCGTCCTCATACGCGTCCCCTGCGGCGCCGACCGGGGTGGCGGTGGCTGCCGGCGTCGGGGAATTTGCCGGAAACGCCGGGTTTAATGTGGTTGTTTTTGTGCACGAAAACACAGACAATAAAATCATAAATAAAAACGTTGAAAACAAAAATTTTAGCCTCATCTTTGTCACCTCACCTTATCTGCGTAATCATAGTATATCCTGGCCTTGTCGGCCATGCCGATCGAATTAAAACAATTCCCGATCTTCATGTAAATTATGGAGCTTTTTTCCATTTTTGCGGCGGTTGAATAATACGTGTAAGCCTGCTTAAAATCTCCTGACGCGTAAAGCTTGTCGCCGTACGCCTCATAGCGGGACGCTTTCGGGTCTTTGCTTCCCATGCCGGACGGATCCAACGACCCTCCCTTACCGCCTCCTTTTGCGGGATTGCCGTCAAGATCGAGCCCTATTCCTATGGAGGAATTAAAACTCATGCCTATCCCGCTGAAACCCGCGCTTGCGTTGAGGAAAAACTGGTCCGAAAAATAATATTTGGCGCCCGCTCCCACGTTAAAACCCAGGCCTCCGAACCCCTGCGACCCGCTCAAAGTGTCTACCTTTACATAAGAATCCGTCGGAGCGTCATATGATTCCATGAGTATATCACCTGAGATTGACATATAACCCACATCGCCCATGAAATAAACGCAAAAACTTTCCGCCGGAAAAAGCTGGTACTTAAACCCAAGCCCCGCGTATATCAAGGACGCCGAAGTTACCATCTTAATAAGCGGCTTGTCATACCCGGCAATGGTAAAATCCACGTTATACTTTAATCCGGGGAAATATGAAACTCTGGTGATGGCCAAAAAGCTGTCCTTGTTCAGCCTCTTGCCTATGACAGCGTCGAAACCCGCGGCAGACTGGGATTCCTCGACCTTTGCCGTATAACCCGAAAGTACCAGCAGGTCGGTGAATGCACGCAATGAGTACTTCGTGTTTGTGGACGGATTTTCGAAGTAAAAACCGTAATTATTCATATTGGATATGCCTACAATCCCCAGGTTGACATCTGCGTCATATGCAAAAACCCCGGCAGAAAAAAGACAGGTGAAAATAATAACGACAAGTACGCATTTTTTTAAAAACAGTATCTTTTCATTTCGCGGCATTGTTGACTCCCTTATTTTTTTACCCTCAATTTTGGCAGCGAAAAGCCGCTGCAGTCCAAGCAAAAATATTGTGCGCCCCATAAGTACAATATATATTGTACAATAATCCGCAGGATTTTGCACGAAAAAAATCCGGTTTGACGCAGATGAAATGATTAGTCAACACCTTCGTTTTTTTCCACAACCACAAAACTCTTGGTTGTTTTCGTGACCTCAATACCAAAAATGGCAGGATGGCAAATTTGAGGCCTAGGACTGCCATTATCGCATGGAATCCCGAGCGTTACTACGATAGTGTTGCTGTCTGAAGGGTCATTGCCTACGTCTGCCAGGTAAGGCCAGACTGCGCAGTAACTTTTATTTATAATAAAATAAGTTTTATTTGTAAAATCCCATGCTGTCGGAGTTGCGCCGCCCGGGCAGTATAGATCAAAATCCGCTATAGAATTAACTGTGAAAGTTCCTGCAGTACAATCGGGAGGAGATACTGAATTATATGAAACATCATTTGGTCCGGATACCTTAGTACAATTACGATGACACGCATTAAAAGCAAAGATGAGCAATGCAAAGAGAATAAAAACAAAATTTTTCATATTATAATGTTACCTCATTTATCGATAATAAGTATTCCCCATGTTTCGCAAACTGTCAATTTGGCAGCATGAAACAAGTATTCGTTAATTGCTGGGATCAGACCTCGGATTGAGCGTTTAGAATTATCCTTGTCTAACCCGCTGCCCGTCGGTTCCTCACCCTTTGTTGCCCGCAAATATTTCATCCGCCTTTAAAAGAACGGAATATATGGTTTCATCCCCCGCTGTTCAGTGGCAACCCCGCATTGTTGCGTATTATTTTGTTGTCAGCCTTAATGTGTTTATTATACTACAATCCACTATTGCCGCAATACTTAATCAGCGGATTATTTTATTAAATGAGACTCCCTCTATAGAACGATTTTATTATTTTATTTGAAGTTGCCAAACACATTAACACCAGGGGGCGCGTGGACAATCTCAAGGTGGGAGTGCATTCGTATCTTATCCAGGCGCAGGCCGGTGGGGCGCAGGCCTGCGACTACAAAATCAAAAGCCTGCCGTAAGCGGCAGCAACATTCGACAAGCTCATGTTTCAGCGGCCGCTTTACACATCAATTTATGGCAGAGTCGCCCTGTATTATTGCGTTTATTCCGCAGGCAGGTTTTTGCGGACAAACTCCACAAACTTTTCCGCATTTTTCAGCACTGCCTCGGAATCCGTCTTAAAGACCAGCCTCGCCTCATATTCAGCCAGACTTTTTACAGCCAGCACCCTGCTGAACCTCGCCGCATTGCCGGTGAACTCTTCCGTGTTTTTAACCGATTTTATCAGGTTTACCGCGTCGGAGTGTTTTTCGCCCGCCGCCCTTTTGCCCAGGTGCCTGGCACAAAGCGCGTCAGCCGCAGATATGCAGGCATGAACCGCATTTGCCGCAGAAACATTATAGTCCCCGGAGTCAAACATCTGCTTCGCCGCTTTTAAGAACTGTTCCGACTTGCTCATGAAAACATGGCTCAGGTTCCTGCTGACTTCGATCGTCCTGATTTTCAGCGTCATTCAAAGCTACCCTCTATATTATTTTTATGCCTTTTCCAGCCGCTTTTATAACTTCCAGTCCCTGCCTGGCCGCGTAATCCCTTTCGGACAGTATGTGCGCCGAAAGCGGGTTCCCGTACAGGGTTATACACTCTTTTTCCAGCTTAAAGATCGCGGGTTCGATCGCTTTAACCAGTTTATCCTTAACAACCACCAGCAGATCTATGTCGCTTCCCGGTTTTTCTCTGCCCGCGGATATGGAGCCATAAATCACCGCTTTTATCACGCCCCTGCTTTTAAGTCCGTTCTTCAGTGTCCTTTTCAAATGTTCCAGCGGCCGAACCGCCCCGGGGAATTCCTTCATCATCCTCGCGAGTTCCGCATGCGCAAAGCTTCCCTCGTTTTGCTCCCACAGGTTCACATTTCCCGCGCGTGAAACCCTGAGAAAATTCATCGCGAACAGTTCGTTCACCGCCCTGTTTACCGACATATGGGATATTTTCAGTTCTGCCGCGATCTCACGCTCGCTCATTTTCGGCGGGCCGGACAGAAAATGCCGCACAATGCTGGCCTTTATTTCCGTGGAAAGAGCCTTTAAGACAGATTCATTGAATATCATATGTCCTCCTTTGTAACTATCTTAGTTACAAGTGTAACATAAATAGTTACAAAGTCAAGGCTGAATTCATATCCCCGCGGTTTATGGCCGGATATCATCCGGCCATATGCGGCTTTCTTTCTAATTTCCGACTTGCTTTTTAAACATCTGTATCTTATTCCGTCGTATAATACCACACCTTAAGCATGGGCCTGTTTGACGGCGTTACTGCGTTTGAGGAGTAAATCTCGCTGTAATTAAAAGTACTCTCGTTTGTGCACTTAAAAAACATGCCATAGTTTGTCAGGGGATTCATCATCCAACCCTGCACTACTGCCGTATCAAGAGGTATTGTAAGTGCGCTGCTTGGAGGCAGGTTATAAGACGCGCTTGCCGTCATTGTATGCGAATCAAAATCGCCGCCGTATATATTCCAGTCCGTTGTATTTGTATTAAGACCCCACCCTGCTTGAAAAACAGTCCATGTATTAGTAACTTTATGTACTGTGACGTTTTGCGCGCCTCCGTTATTACTGACACCATTTGTATTAATTGTAAGTTCTGCTTTATCAACTATTATTTTTGAAGAAGGCAGACTACTTAGATCAAATTTAAGAATTGCCCTTGTAGTCATACTTATATCGTTGTATCCGACAGCTATCGGATTATTTGCGTCAGTATAATGCGCAAAACTATAACTATTATTAATCGAAGCCTGCACCTGACCGCTATATGTGCCTGAATACACCCCGCCCTGCTGAAAAATTCTCATGTAATAAAGCCCTGGTTGTACGGGCCCCGCAGTACCTGTCTGGCCTTGTGGGCCCGTAGGGCCTGCCTTTCCAGTGCAGGAAACTAAAACTAAAACAAGAGTAACTGCTAATAATACTGCTGTAACAAATTTTTTCATGTTTTTCCTCCGTTTATTTTGTAATTGATATAGTCTGCACTCTTTCCATCGTTGAATCAGCTACTGCAAAATGATCCCATATGTAAGTACAAATACCTAAAGGCGGCATTTTATTACTGATACAATTTGAATTTGCCCTTGTAGTATCCCTTGATGTACAGCACCAGTGGTAGCACATCTTGTCACTCCAATTATTTGTGATGCTGAAAGTCCTTTTCACATCAACTTTAACGCCGTCATAAAATCTGACTGTTATCCACCCGCTATTGTCCGGCCTAAGGGTATTATTTTTATTATTTAAAGACGAGTTTGTTGGTATTTTTACCAGGGCATTATAACACCCATAACTTGTAAAGTTTGGCATGCATGTTCCGGGATTTTGCGGGGTCCCTGTTCCATCGCTTCCAACATTTGCTGCGTCAATAATTTCACATGACAGCCAGTCATTAGTTGTAATATATCCGGACACGTTGTCGTCAAGCGTGCTATGGACATTGTTTATCCCACCATAATAACAGATATTCCCGTTATTATCATGAAAATCATATAATTGTATGTAATGAAAATCTAAAGATATGGTTAAATCCCAGTTCTTTGTCAGAATTCTTTCATTTGAATTTGTATTTGTGACATTGTTGTAACTGCAAACCGCCTTAAAATGCAAATATTTGTCTTCAAGATCATACCCTTCAAAACTATTTGGAATATTAATCGTGCATATTACATTATCTCCTTCTTTCGAAACTGTGTTTGGGCTGGAATATATTGGATATAAGATACCATCTTTGTCAATTTTAACAGTTTCACCCCTCTCAAACTTCGTATGATAAACCGCTTTATACACCAGCGTGCTGTCCTGAACGTGAATTGTTTCGTTTCCGCTGACGAGCTGCAAGTCCAAAGTCGGTATTCCGTAGTTCACCGCGTAAAACGTGTTTGACAGTGGCTCGACCTGGAAATTCTGGAATTTAAAACCGTTAAAACTATCCACTGCCAGGGTCCACTGGCCGTTAGTGTGCACTGGAAAACTGGCTTTTCCGTCAGTACCGGTCTTGCCATTAAGTATAATACCGTCTTCATTTCGGGTCAGCGTCAGTATCACGTTTGCCGCGGGCGTGGCTTCCTGGTGTATGTAAACCGTGTAACTTACATCAGGCGTGCATGTGGGCGTTTCTGTCAGCTTTATTTTGTTTATACACAGCGGGCCGTTGGGGTTGTTTTTCGCGCATGATATGACCAATAAAACTGCGAATACAACCATTACCAAAACAAAAAATACTTTATTTCTTTTCATATATCCCCCTCTATCTTTTCTGTATAACATCCTGATTGTCTGTGTTCTGCGCTTTCTTTATGTCTTCCATCATTTTCTTGCATTCTTCATTATCCGGGTTCAGCCTAAGCACATACTGGCATTTTATCAAAGCCTCGTCGAGTTTGCCTATTTCATAGAGTTTTTTTGCCTCTTCAAAAACTTTTTTTTGAATTTCTTTTTCTCCGCCGTCCGATTCTTCCATTTTCTTTTTTGCCTTTTCCATGTTTACCGCGGCTTCTTTATCTTCGGGATTTAAATTTACAACTTCAGTCCATGATTCATACGCTTTTTTATAATCCCCCTTGCGATAAGAGTCCACGCCTTCGTTAAACAGGCTGTTTATTGCCCCCTTTTTATCCGTTAACAGCCTTAATTCCTTTATGAAGTCATTTATACCGGCATCATTGCCGTATTCATCCGCCTGCACGGCTTTTTTAAGGGATTCGCTTAATTTATTACCGGTTTTGAGCGACTTTGCATCTTCAAACAGCTCCTTTGAACGGGAATCAAAATCAGCAAGGAAATATTTTGCCGTTTCATTTCCGCTGTCTTCGGACAATATCTCGGCGTATCTCATCCGCGCTTTTTTAAAATTCTTTTTCTGCCTGAATCCGTCCGCTTCCTTTAAAAGTTTTTTGACCTTTCCTGCGGAATCTTCCTCTTCAAGCTTTGAATCCGCTTTTTCCTTTAGCCCGTTTATAACGACGCTCTCCGGGGCGACCTTTTGCGCTTCCATTAATTTTTCCTGGGCCTGCCTGTACATGCCGTCATTATATAGTTCCTCGGCTTCCGTATAAAGCTTTCCCGCTATCTCAGGGAACTGCCCGCCTTTACCAGGGTTTTGTTCCTTTTTTACGCCCCCGCTGGTATCGTCAAATTTTATCAATATGCCCGCATTGACAAAAAAGCCCGTGTATTCCACATTATCCTCAGCCTGCGCAGGGCCGGTCCATCCGTATATATTCGTGGTTTTTACCATTACTTTTCCCTGAACCAGCCTGTAACCGCCTTTAATACTTAAGCCCATATTATTGCTTACCCACCAGTTTACCCCGCATTCCATATCCAGCGCGGGTATTGCAGTGGACCAGTCTTTTTTTATTTTATATGACCAGCTTCCGTCGATCTTATAGCCTTCTTCCGACATGGTGTTCCAGTAATAGTGGCACAGCCCCGCGCCCACTCCGGCAAATCCGGTCAGCGAAGGGTTGTTTTCAGCCGCGATGTTATACCGCAATCCGAGCGCGCTGTAAAAGACGCTGAAATCGCTCCTGCTTGACTGCGCGAGCATGCCGTTATCCCAGTGAGCCGTGCTTGATGCATCCCTCAGTATTATCAGGCTGTTCTTAAAATATATCCCCAGGCTGCTTAAAATCCCGCCAAGATCATAAGACGCGGTTATTTCCGGTATTATTCCGAGGTCGATCTTTTTCAGCGCTGAATTTATCCCTATAGAAGCGTTATACGCGTTTGCGCCGTTTATCGAATTATTTTGTTCGGTCATGCGCACGTTTCCCGCGCCCCCGTACACCCCGAAACTCAATCCCTGCGCCGCGTCCATAACAGGTCCCAGAAGTAATACAAATAAAAATACAAAAGCATACCTTGTGGACAAAATAATCCTCCGGATATTTTCAGGCAATTAAAGCTCTTGCCCCTCTATATGGCGGGATTATATAATATTTTCAAAATATGTCAATGGTTTTTTTGATTTTTGGGTTTTTTTGCAGGGCTGGAAATAAGGCTTATTTGAAACTACTTTATAAACCTTCCGCCCATCCAGTATCTTTCCCGCCAGTACGGCCTGTCGAGCGAGTCTTCCGTTATTGTCTTTCCTATGCCGGGCGCGTGTATGAACCTGCCGTTCCCTATATATATACCGACATGGTTTACACCGTAACCCCGGGTGTTGAAAAATACAAGGTCACCCTTTTTTAAGGCGGATTCTTCCATTTTAATTGATGCTTCGTATTGTTCTATGGCGCGCCTCGGGATGTTTATCCCTGCCTTTGAATAGGCGTACTGGGTGAAACCCGAGCAGTCGTATCCATAGTCGCTGTCCTGTCCGCCCGGCCAGTAATCCACGCCTATGAGCGAGTATGCTATCTCAATTATGATGTCCCTTTTTGTTTTCTTTTTTACTTTTACGGGCTTGACTACGGGGGTTAGTTCGAGCATGGTCTGTTTATTGTAGAGCTCGGCCGTGAAGATAAAGAAGGACGCTGCGGCAAAGAACACGGCTAAAAGAAATCTGGGAAATTTCATTTATTTAGGCTCCTATTTAGATACTGTCGAAAAAGCCCGCAAGGGGCGGGCAGCATGATATGCTGCCCCTACAAATACCGGCATCATTTACCGGGGAAAAACGTTGCCGCCCCGTAGAAATTTTTCTTCCAATAATTCCTTTCCACATCGACTATCTGCACTTTTTTGCCCTCTGACGGCGAATGTATGAACTTGCCGCCGCCTATATATATGCCCACGTGCGTGGGGCCGGGCGCGTATGTGGAAAAAAACAAAAGGTCGCCTTCCTGCGCGTCCTTCAGCTCTATTTTCCCGGCCTTCTTGTACTGCGCTCCTGCGGTCCTCGGGACAATCATTCCCGCCTCTTTATACGCGTAAAAAACCAGGCCCGAGCAGTCAAAACCTTTTGAAGGGTCGTTTTCCCCGTACGCGTAATTTTTATTCATCATGTTCCTCGCGAACCTTACTATGGTCTCACGTTCATTGTAACCGGCCGTCCTCATGGACGCGCATGACGTAAAGAACATGGAAAGAACGATAATAACCAGTCCGGCCGGCAGAACCTTATTTTTTCTGGTCATTGCGCAGCCCGTCTATGAATTTTGTGCTGAACACATCCTCGCCGAGTATGTGTATTACATACGCGTCTATGGCCATGTTTATTTCCCTTATAACGTCATACTCCACATCAAGCTTTGCCGCGTCGGGGGACGACAGTATCATAACGAACAGCTTTATGATCTCCCTGCTTATATGGTTGTCTTTTATATATTGCGCGTCCTTTACAAGGTCATAACCCGCGTATTTGAGTATCATGAGCTTGAAATAACTCTCAATGTTCTCTATGTTCGAATACGTATTGGATTCGACTATATCCAGGATCTGCTTTGCCGCGTCATATAGTTCTTCGTGCGGGTCCTCTATCTCTGTGAATTTATTCAGCAGTTCCACAACCAGGTAGCAAAAACCGATCTTGCGTAGCGAGTTGCGCATGTTCTGGAACATTTTCACGGGTTTGGCGGCGATTAAGGTGAAATATTTTGAGTCTTTTTTTGATTTTATAAGATGGTATTCATTAACGGAAAAAAGTTCAAGCATCGTATTCAGTTTGCTCTCAAGTTTCCTTGTCCCTTTGGAAGTGACCATCACCTTGCCAAGACCGCGCGTGAAAATGTAAGTGATGTCGTTTTTCTCGCCCGACCTTTGCTTTTTTAATACTATGCCTTCTGTTTTAAGTTCCATTATAAACTCCGGTTTTTAATAATATCCCTCACCCAGGTTAAGTCCTCCCGCAGCGCCGCCTATGGCCGCGCCGGTTATCAGGACAAGAACAAAAAACAGCAACATAACCGCAATGCCTATGAACATCATGATAAAACATTTTTTTCCGAAATTTTTGGCAGCAGGTTCGGATTGGGAGTAAAAAATAACGCCAAACAGAAAACCCGCTATGGGTGTCAGCGAAACCAGATAGCTGAGTATCTTAAGCAGGCCTGAAGGCGGCAATATAGACGGCTTTGCGGCCACCGGAGTTAAAATGGCGCAGTTCTCGCAATAATGCCTGTTTTCACGGACCAGGCCCTTATTTTCCGGTATGAATACCCCGCAGTTAACGCATACAGCCGTGTACTTGATCTGTGGTTCTACAATTTTTTTTGCCATTTTAATACTCCCTTCACAATTTAAGGTTCCAAACCCCGCGGCGGGCGGACACATAGGTCCGCCCCTACGGAATACAACACTTACGGCATTCAGATTCCAGCTTAAACAGTTTCCTTTATGCAGCTATTTTTTTCCAATTCCAGCAATTTCTTTTTCCATTTAACCCCGTACCCAAACCCGCCAATACTCTTATCCGACTTTATTACCCTGTGGCACGGTATAATCACCGGTATTGGGTTGGATCCTAATGCATTGCCTGCCGCCCTTGACTTGCCTTGGCCCACCCATTTATATGAGTTTGTCTCACCGTAGGGTATTTTGCAGGTTCTTTTAAGCACCATGCGGGTAAAAGGCTTTAAAGAACTTATGTCGCAATTAACGCCTGAAAAACTTACTTTTTCACCGTCAAAATATCTCTGTAAAATTTTTGCCGCTTTGGCCAGGACTTTTGAATTGGCGGGCCTGGCGCCGGGATATTTACCGCGTATGCCATTTAATACCCCGGATCTCTTATTAGGCAGGAACAGCGCTATAATGCCGGTTTTTTCAGAAACCAGGCCCGCGTACCCGTTGCCCGCCTTGAAAATATAATAAAACATTTTACTTAAAACTTTACCTCGGGCACTGTTTTTGCCTTTTCTTCCGCCTTGAAGTAAACTTCTTTCTGCTTGAACCCGTACATACCGGCTATCATGTTCGCCGGGAATCTCCTGACAGTGATGTTATATGCCTGAACCACTTCGTTGTATCTCATTCTTTCCACGGCTATCCTGTTCTCGGTTCCCGCGAGCTCGTCCTGCAGGGCCATGAAGTTCTCATTCGCCTTAAGCTGCGGGTAGTTCTCGGCTATCGCGAGCAGCCTTCCTATTGCCGTGTCCATGGCTCCGGCCGCTTTTGCCTTGTCGTCTATGGTTTTGGCCCCGAGCAATGCAGCGCGCGCGTTTGCCACATTCTCAAATATCTCTTTTTCATGTTTGGCGTACCCTTTTACAGTGTTTACCAGGTTGGGGATCAGGTCTGACCTGCGCTGCAGAACGTTCTCAACCTGCGCCCATGACGCCTTTATGCTTTCATCAAAGTTGACCAGCTTGTTGTAAGTGGAAATAAAAACTCCGGCAATAAGCAAAACCAATATCCCTATCCCGATCAGTACTTTCATTCCGGTTTTCATCTTTCTCTTCCTCCTGTTTTATTTTAAATTTATTTTACTTTTTATCTATTATATCAGCCATGCGGTCTATCTCACCCATGTACCTCGTAAAAACGCCCTCGATCTCGGAATTTTTTATGTCCGCTCTCTGCTCTTTTACCGACAGTATCAGCCTGAACAGGTCCTTGTCCAGTTTTAAAGCCGCCGGGGCCGCGTCAAATATTTCACTCTTTCTTGCAGGGGCGCGTTTGCCGTATAAACGGATGACCCCTTTCAAAAGAGCGGAAAAAGTCGATATTGAACGGATGAGCAGGCGCTTTATCTTCCCGGGATTACCGCCCGTCAATATGAACGACTGCCTTAAACGGATAAGCTTGCTTTTAAGCTCCCTTTCGATTTCCAGCCTCAGGTTCTTAGGCGAGATTTTCATGTTCTTAAAAACATCCGTGCCAAAGAGCATCACGTGGTTTTCTTTTATGTCAAGGAACTCCAGGGGAAACACATCCTGGGACGCCATCATGCTGTCGAGGGTAAATATCATGGGTATTGGCTGCCCCTTTTTAACCCAGGCATCCACCGGTCTGGTTATCATTTTAAGGGTCCCGGCATCTATGGCTCCCATGACCATAAGCGTGTTATAATCCGAATATTTGTAAACTTCCCCGGTGGCTCCTGAACCATATACGATGAATGATTTAAGGTTATCACCCAGGGCCTTTTTTATCTGTTCCATAAACCGCACTACGTTTTTATCCATAGAACCTCCTTGAGTTCTTTAATTACTAATTACTAATGACTAATTAAAAATTACTTCAAAACGCGTACTGTTGTCTAATGTTTAATTAGTCATTGGTAATTAGCAATTAGTAATTTCGCCCTATTAAGACCTACCAACTGCCGCCTGCCCCGCCGCCGCCGCTGGAGCCGCCGCCAAAACCTCCGAATCCGCCGCCGCCGCCAAAACCGCCGCCGCCTCTGCCGCAGCCCCTTGAGCCCATTAATAAAAGCAGGAACAGCCACGGATTTTTTATGAACAAAATAATCATGGCTATCATGAATATTGCCGAAAGTATCTTTTGTAAAAGCGTTGCTTTTCCCGGATACTGCGCGTCAGGCGGCGTGTATCCGCCTGTCAATTGCACCTTGTATTCCGCGGCTATCCTGTTTGCGACAGCGTATGTTCCGGCAAGTATGCCGCCGCCCATGTCGCCACTGCGGAAACGCGGCGCCATCTCATCCCGAAAAATAGCGCCCGCGACGCTGTCGGGAATTATTCCTTCGATCCCGTAGCCTGTTTCTATCCATATTTTACGCTCGTTTTTGGCTATAAGGATCATAACGCCGTTGTCTTTTCCCTTTTTGCCCACGCCCCAACTGGCAAACAGCCTGTTCGTAAAATCCCCGATATTCTCTTCCTCAAGGGACGTAATGGTAACAACCGCTATCTCAGCCGTGGTCTTTTCCTGAAGCTCGCCTATTATCGAAATGATCTTCTGCTTATTTGCGTCATCTATGACCCCGGCAAAGTCGTTAACCCAGCCCGAGGGTTTAAACGAATCAACGGATAAGGCAAAAAGGTTAAATGCAACTGCGGTAAAAACCGTTGCAAACAAAGAAAATATGAATATCCTGTTAATTTTATGTTTAATCATGCGGATATTATAGCATAAATTGACGATTAATGAATATTAGTTTTTGTGAACAGTTTTTTGTCGCAACGGATTAATTTGATAATGTGGTTTTAAATGCGGGATTGTAAAGGGTGTTGGACCGCGGACCGACAGATATGTGCATGTTCTTACGCGTACGCTGTCCAGTCAATGTCAGGGAATAAGTTGTCTTTCCATTCCATCTCACTGAGGTAGACCGTGTCTATATTTCCCGACTTCAGCATCTCATAGAGCCTTGTAAAGCGGAATATGTGCTGGAGCGTTCTTTTCACGGCATACTCCACCATGGTCTTGGTCTGCATGATAAAGGCCCAGTCCGAGGACTGCGCCAGGAGTATTTCCCTTGCGGCCTGCTTTAAGGCCCGCTCTTCATCGGAAGTCCGCGGCTTGTACATGTATATGCCCGTCAGTTCCTTCATACGCGAATATGTCTTGTGCAGGTGCTTGTAGACCCAGTCATTTGACGCATTGAGCCAGTACTCGGCATAGCCTTTATATCCCCAGCTTGAAAACGTGGGGGTCACAACCTGGTTCTTCGGGAATTTTTCCAGGTACTCCGAAGGTGTGATCATCTTGAAAACGTTCTGGTCATAGAAAGTTTTTCTCATGAGATAATCTATAAATGAAGGGCCCTCGTACCACCAGTGCCCGAAAAGTTCCGCGTCATAAGGCGCGATGATTATGGGCTCGCGTTTCATGAGCCCCTTTAAGTGCTTGACCTGTTTTTCCCTGTTAAACATGAAATTACCGGCGTGGGAAGCCGCTACCTGAATGGCTGCCTGCGGGTCATAAGGTTGCTTTGCCGACATGTCCGTTTTTCCGGTAATCCTGTAATACTTCAACCCGGTATTCATCCTGATGCCGCTTTCATGTATATAAGGTTTTATATAATCGTAATCCAGGTCATATCCGATATCCCGGTAGAATTCCCTGTAGTTGACGTCGCCCGGGTATCCTTCTTCGGCGCTCCATACCTGCTTGGAGGACTCCATGTCGCGCGCGAACGCAGCAACTCCGGAACGGCAGTAAACAGGCGCAAACACGCCGTACTTTGGCCTGGGTTTGCCGTATAATATGCCGTGGGTATCGACAAAGAAATATCTTATGCCGTATTTCCTCAGTATTTCATCATCTCCCGGATTATATCCGCACTCGGGGAGCCATATGCCGCGCGGCTTCCTTCCGATGTGCTGTGTGTAATGGTCGACCGCGATTTTTACCTGCGCATTCAGCGCGTTACGGTCCGGGGACAAAGGAAAAAATCCGTGTGTGGCGCCGCATGTTATTATTTCGAGCTTGCCCTGTTCCTGCACCTGCTTAAAGCCTTCCACCAGGTCTTTATTGTATTTTTCGCCGAATACATACCTGGCATTATAAAACTTCTCGCGGTACATGACGGCAGTGCGGTTAAAATGCGGTTCAAACTTAGTCCTTTGAACTTCCTTTTCGGCAAGTTCGATCATTTTATTGATATGCCTCATGTACCTGTCCTGAAGGAGCGGGTCCTTTAGCATGGACATGAGCGGCGGGGTGATCGACATGGTGATCCTGAAATCCACGCCGTCTTCTATGAGTTTATTATACACGTTAAGCAGCGGGATGTAGGTTTCTGTAATGGCCTCATACAGCCAGTATTCTTCCATGGGGTCGTTATATTCCGGGTGCCTTACAAATGGAAGATGAGCGTGCAGTACAAGCGCCAGATAGCCGTCAGGTTGATTCATATATATTTATTCCGTCTTCCTCTCCACGCTGATTTTGATGGTGATCGTTTCCGCCTTGTCGGATGATATTGCTTCAACAGGCAGGTTCATGACTCCGTTCGGAAGATGAAACCTCAGGGAAAACGACCCGTCCGGCCTTAAATCAACTTTCTCGCCTTTTACGGTCAGGCTCGCGTCGCTTTCCGTGTTTCCGTAAAGTATCAGTTCCGTGTCGGCATTAAGAAAAAACCCGCGTTTCTTTGCCGGTCCTCCGCCTGCGGGGCTTGAAAAACTGCTTACGCCGCCGGAAGACAGGTCGGACTGGAGCCTGTTTCTTACACCCTCGGAACCTCCGATGCCTGTGCGGCCCCCTCCTCCGGATAACCTGAACAGTTCCTCAAAATCCTCGTCCACTATCATCCATTCTTCGTCGGTAAGCTGGGAAACATCATCGCTTGGGGCTATAACAACGTTGGACCTCGCGAGGAGGATGAATTTTCCCGATACGGTTTTGTAACCTATGTCAACTATATAGGACCTTCCTGCATCCCATACATTGATATACCAGTTTCCGGCCTCTCCGTTCACCTGTATGTCCATAAACTTGTGTGAATTGGAACCGTTAAAATTAACGTCTGTAATGTCATAAACCCTCAGGATGAGGTCGTATTTTTCATTGATCGCTTTTGCCTTTGACTCCATGAGGCTTAAGGACATATCCCAGTATACATAGCACCAGTGCGGGTCGCGCGTCATGAGCACTATCTTATCGTCTGCGTATTTCTCGGGTATGGTCGTTTCATGCCTTACCTGGGGTATTTCGGGTTTCACTTTCACTTCAGTGTCTTCAGCTTCAACTTTTACGAATTTGGAAGCCACTATCTCTGTTTCGTCGGCATCGTCTTCCATGTTATGCACGGCCATATCTTTTATTTTTTTAATTGCGGCCTTTTTTACAACTCTTTCCTTAACTGATGCCGAAGGTTCATAAGAAGCTGGTTTTCCGGTTTTAGGTATTATTTTTTTGACTTTTGCCGCTTTTTCAGGCTTGTCAACAGCGATTTTTTTGTCAACAGTCTTTTTTACAGCCGTCTTTTTCACTACCGCCTTCTTAACCTTAGGTTCCGTGTTCGGCGCCTTCTTGACGGATTTCTTTTTGGAATCTTTATCTGCCACTTTAAATCCCCGCCTTTCAAAAATGAAATATTTATTTTGTATTGTAAAATCGTCATAATAAAACAACAAAACCATTAAATTAAAATCGTATTAAAAATTGGCTGATTACTGAGCAGGTCCTGTTCCTGGCATGGAATCGGCAAGGATCTGTATGAGGTCTTTGCCCGGCTTGAATTTTACGACTTTTTTAGGCGGTACGTCCACTTTTTCTCCGGTTTTAGGGTTGCGTGCAATCCTGCCTTTTCTTTCTTTGATGGAAAAAGAGCCAAGGCCGGTCAACGAAACTTTCTCGCTTGCTTTTAAAGCATCCTGCGAGATTTTAACAAAATGATCCAGTACTTTTTCAATGTCTTTTTTCGGTAATGCTACATTTTCTCCGATTTTGTCAACCATTTCGATTTTAGTCATAGTTTTAAAATCCCTCCTTCATCATTTTTGTTATATTTTACAGGAAAATAATGAAATGTCAAGGTCATTTTTCCAAAAACGGCAAAAAACACAAGGAGTTGATAAATTAAAGCTGAATTATAAATTCATAATTTTTTGTACCTTTTTTTTATTAATCCCGCCACATATGGCGGAACAAACTGGCCCACATTACCCCCATGAACAGCTATTTCCTTTACCGCGGAGGATGAAATATACAGGTATTTTTCGTCAGGCATCATATATATAAGTTCTATATCATCGCCCATCATCTTCTTATTAAGCAGGGCAAGCTGGAACTCGTATTCAAAATCGGAAATGGCGCGCAGCCCTCTTATAACCAGCCTTTTCTTTGCCTGTTTCATATAATCAACCAGCAGCCCGCTGTAGCAGTCAACTTTGACGCCTTTTAAACCTTTTATAACCTGCCTTATCATATCCATACGTTCTTCAACGGAGAAAAACGGCGTTTTATGAAAACTTTCAGCAACCGCGACCGTCACTTCATCATACATTTTCGACGCGCGTTCGATAATATCCAGGTGTCCCTTAGTTATCGGGTCAAAAGTTCCCGGGTATACAACTTTGCGTTTCATTTAAACCTCCTGATTTTGTGACTTTCAAACTGTGCCAATTGGCCGTAATTAGTCATTTGTAATTTGTAATCAGTAATTTTACTTCGCTTCCTGCTGCATTAAATACGCCTCATACGTGTTGCTCATCAGCATTGCCCTTGTCATGAGGCCCACGCCGCCTGGTACGGGTGTGATAAACGATGCCTTTTCCTTAACCTCATCAAAATCAACATCACCGCAAAGTTTCCCGTTTTCATCCCTGTTCATTCCCACATCCACGACTATAGCGCCTTCCTTGACCATGCCTGCTTTTACAAACCTGGTTTTTCCTATGGCCGCCACCAATATGTCCGCCTGCCTGGTTATGGACGGCAGGTCCTTTGTGCGCGAATGGCATATGGTTACAGTCGCGTGTTCCGCCAGCAGCAAAATTGCCATGGGCTTGCCCACAATGTTGCTTCTGCCTATAACAACGGCATTCTTTCCTTTCATATCAACCCCTGTGGCTCTTATCATTTCAATGCATCCTTTCGGAGTGCAGGCAACGAGCCCCTTACTGCCGGTAAAAAGCCTTCCAGCGCTGTTATAGGTAAAACCATCCACATCTTTCACAGGTTCTATGGAATTTGTTATCAGTTCCTCGTTAAGATGTTTTGGCAGCGGCAGCTGCACCAATATTCCGTTTATATCTTTTCTTAAATTAAGTTCCTTTACAAGTTTTAAAACGTCTTCCTGCGCAGCATCCCCCGGCAGCCTGAACATCTCGGACAAGTATCCGACTTCAAGCGCGTCTTTTTCCTTTCCGCCCACGTAAATTTTGGAAGCGGGATCCTCGCCGACAAGTATCACAGCCAGGCCCGGTTTTATTCCCTGCTTTGTGATTTTATCCTTTAAAGATGCTTTAATTGCGGCGGCCATTGCTTTCCCGTCCAGTATTTTCGCTGTCATGGAATTCCTCTCATTTATCGGCATTTGCCTTCTTTTATCCGCATTATTATAAAACAAAATGACCGCCGTGTAAATACAAAAGGCCGGTTATAAGACACGGCCTTTTTAAAATCAGATCATTTGTATTCGGCTTTTTTTTTGCTTTTTGACCGGGCGTTATGGCAGGACTGCCGATTTATTTCTTACCGCAAAAATGTTTGTAAACCTGTCGTTTTCCGGCGTGTACGCGGAAAGCATCCTGGAAAAATCAGCCGGCTGCCACAGCTTATTTTGGGTGCATTCGATTATGTCATAAACTAAAAAACCGGCTTTTTCAAGGAACCGCAGCAAATCAGCCGGATCATCGCCGGCCTTTACCAGGCCCGACGGCCAGAACTCAATCTGGATCATCACACCGGGATTATTTTCAAGGGTGGCTGCCATTCCTTTTAGGGCCTTAAAATCCGCGCCCTGTATGTCTGTTTTTATGTAATCAACTTCGGCTGTTTTGCCTTTAAGGTAATCATCTATTGTTGTTGCATCCACTTCCTGCCATGGTTTTGCATTTTCTCCGCCCGAAATGCGGTGATCTCCTGCGTTGTCGTCCGAAAGAAAAAGTTTTATCCTGCCATTTTCATCAGACACGGCGCTGTGTTCGGTTATTATATTGTCATAGCCGTTGACCCTGACATTTTCAACCAGCAGGTCATAATTCTTTTTTTCAGGTTCAAAAGCATAAACCCTGCCTTTGGGCCCCGCCAATTTTGAAAAAAGCAGGGAATAATATCCGGCATTCGCGCCAATATCAAGGCATGTAAAACCCGGCTTTATCATGCGCTTTACAAGCGCGGTCTCGAATGGCTCATAATGGCCGTCTTCGTTTATAGTCATGCCGAAAAATTCATCAATATGCATCCTGTGGCCCTCGATATTTACGATATTCCAGCCGGCAAGCCTGATCCCCAGCCTGTATAAACCCCGCAAAACAGGGATTTTTGTCAGTCCGCGGCCCGACAGCCGGCTTTTTTTCCATAATTCAAGAAGTTTTTTAAACAAGTATATTCTCCATGGTAAATTTTTTCAAGGATTGGAACGGTTGGGAATTTATAGCCGAAAAAATACTCAGCCTTTAAGGGTTAAGGATTAAGAGTTTAGAATTAAGGAAATTTTCTGACCCGTTTGCGAGTATTCAACCGGTCTCCTTAATCCTCAACCCTTAATTCTTAATCCTCCCAAATTTTCATCAGAAAATTTGGCTGCCGGGGTAGGACTCGAACCTACAACCGCCTGAGTCAGAGTCAGGTGTCCTACCAATTAGACGACCCGGCAACATAAAGTGTTTATATATATAACATTATATTATTTTATAGTCAACTGTTTTTAGCGATTCTTGCTTGACATATATGTTATACATGTTATTATTATAAAGATTTTGAGGCAATTAAAACATAAATAAAATTTGGAGGTTTTGAATAATGAAGAAGCTAATTATTGTTTTTGCTTGTCTTTTGTCAGCGGGCCTGGTTTTAGCGGTTTCGGCTTCTGAAACTGTTACGCCCACAACCACTGAGACTGTTACCGCGACGTCCACAGCCACATTTACCGTCACACCTACCACCACCGAGACTATTGTGGCTTCAGAGACTATGACGTCCACGATTACAGACACAAATACTCAGACCTTCACAAACTCACCCACCAGCACTATTACCCCGACATTTACCGTTACGCCGACTCCTCAAGGCAAGGCTTTTGCCTTCCCTAACCCGGCAAAAAATACCAAAGAGATCGGTTTTGCTTATCCGTTATATGAAAACAATATAGAAAATCCCGACAAGAAAGTCCAGTTTGTCACTATTATTGTTAAGGCTGTTAACGGCGAAGAAGCGGGGCGCGCCTATGACCCGTCGCCAAACGGTTACACTTACGTGGACATTTCAAAATATGCACGCGGTATTTATTTGTACCAAATAATCCTGCGCTATCCAGACGGCACTGAAAAGAAATTCCCGCTTGATAAGTTCGGCAAATTCGCGGTAATAAAATGAGGAGCGCCAACATGAAGAAACTTACATTATCACTGATTTTGATCGCAGCTTTTTCCACGGCCGTATCAGCCTCAAACGTGACGAACATACCTGATGTTTCATCCGGCGTTTCAGGGAAGTTTTCGACCATAAATACGGGCGCTGCGGCTTCCGGCATGGGAAACGCTTACATTGGCGCGTCAATAGACGCCGTTTCGATATTTTGGAACCCTGCAGGGCTTGAAAACATGAAGAAAAAAGAGGATGAATGGAGCATGTATTTCTCACATAATATGTGGCTGAATACAATTACCATTGACTCTTTGAGCGTGGCAAAAAGCGTCAAAAATATCGGTGTTTTTGCCGCGGCTATTTCTTACTTTGGCGCCGGCGATATGGAGAATTACGGCATTGATTACGCTTCAAATCCCGTTGATCTAAACCGGACGTTTTCGTCTTACACCATTATAGGCAGCATAGCGTACGCGAACAACCTCGATAATAATATTGATTTCGGAGTTGTCATGAACTATTTTTATGACAGCATAGCCTCTTCCCCCGCAAACGCAGTTTCTTTTGACCTGGGGCTCCGTTATTTCTTCACACCCTTAAAAGGGCTGTCTTTCAACCTTGTCGCTAAAAATTGGGGCGGGCAGCTTGGCGGCGACACTATGGATAAGGAAGTCTCTTTCGGCGCATTATACACAACTGAAATAGAAAAGTGGGTTATCTCCGCCGAGTATGACCTTGTCGGGAAGATCAGGAATACGGCCCTTCAGAACTTCGGCCTCGAATTCAAAACGCCGTATTTATTTACATTCCGTACCGGTTACTTCACGGATAACAACATTGTTGACGCGGGATTCAAGCACATCTCTTTCGGCGTCGGCCTGAATGTCAACCAAAAATACACTATTGACTTCTCATTTGAGCCGTACGGGGAGTTGGGAAACGTTTACAAGTCTTCTTTTGGAGCTGATTTTTAGGACTTTTATATAAAATAAAAAAGGCGCGGGAAAACCGCGCCTTTTTTATTTTAATCCGCCTTCAAAAAAATAACATGTTGAAAATTACCGTTTATATGATACTGTCGGAAAACCATATAAAACCATGAAATTCTTTATCGTGTCAGGTGCCGATTAATTATTTCTATGGCCTGTGCGCTACTAAAACCCTTATAATACAGGCGCACAATCCATAGAAATAATTAATCGACGCCTGACACGACCTATCATAAAGGTTTTTCCGACAGTATCTATATATTTATCCCGTATTCCTTCATCTTCCTCCACAGTGTTGACCTTGATACGCCAAGCACATCCGCGACTTTCGTGTGGTTTTTTCCGAATTTTGAAAAGGCCTTAAGTATTGTATTCTTTTCAACTTCGGTCAGCAGCAGGTCCGGATGCTCGACTGTTTTGCCTTTAAACCCGGGCTTTTCATTTTCATGCGCCGTAAGCTGGAAATACGGGGTTAAGTTATGCATGTACACCGGCATGTCTTCCACGCTTATCAAATCACCCTGGCACATGGCAAAAGAATGCTGGATAATATTGTCAAGCTCCCTTACATTCCCGGGATAGTCATAATACATGAGAATTGCTTTTGCCTTTGAGTCCATGCCCACGATGCTGCGGTTGTGTGTTTTATTATATTTTTCGATATAAAACCTGAGCAGCAGGGGGATGTCCTCTTTTCGTTCCTTAAGCGCGGGTATATGTATATTAATTACGTTAAGCCTGTAAAACAGATCTTCCCTGAATTTTTTATATTTTATCAGTTCCTTTAAATCCTGATTTGTTGCCGCTATGATCCTTATGTTTACTTTACTGGTCGATTCATCCCCAAGCCGCCTTAATTCCTTGTCATCCAGGACACGCAGCAGCTTGGCCTGCAGGCCCGGTGGCAGATCCCCTATTTCATCCAGAAAAAGCGTTCCTGTATCGGCAAGTTCTATTAACCCTTTTTTATCCGAAACGGCTCCGGTAAAAGCACCTTTTTTGTACCCGAACAATTCCGATTCGAGGAGGTTTTCAGGTATGGCCGCGCAGTTAACGGCTATAAATGGCCTGGCGGCCCTGCTGGAAAGCTCGTGAATGGCCCTTGATATCAGTTCCTTGCCCGTACCGGTCTCTCCTGTCACCATGATGTTGCTGTCGCTCTTGGCGACTTTCCGGGCAAGAGCCATGACCTTTTTTATTTTTTCGCTCTTGCCTATAAAAATATTGTTGAAATATTCATCCGGAGCGGTGGCAGGGTCGTCTTTGACGGCGCGTAATCCGGATTTATCAATTATGAATTCAAGCGCATGGATATTCACAGGCTTGGAAGTATAATTAAAGTCTTCCCTGCGCGCTATGGCGATCGCATTATCTATTTTTTCTTTGCTTGACGCGAGTATTACCGTCATCTGGGGGTTTCTTTCTTTTACAAACTTAACTATGTTAAGTTCAAGCTCGGGGATTATATCCGTATCCAGTATAAGGATCTTAAATTCCTGTTTGCTTATTTTATCCAAAAGGGACGATGAATCTGTGGCGATATACGGGGTGTCGCCCCTGTCTTCAAGGGCATTATTGATCTTTATCGCGTCATCGCGGTCCGTGAGGGCTATCAGTACTTTTGCCATTGTCCTGTGACTCCTTTATGGCCCTGAACAAATCTTTTAAACCTTTATCATTTGGATATAATTTCATAGCTTCGCTCAGTTTTTCAACGGCCTTTTCATGATCTCCAAGCTTTTCATATGCGTACGCTGTGTACAAAAAAGTTCCCGGGTCCTTTGTTTCATTTTCAGACAGTAAAAACTGTTTCAAAGCAGCTTTATAATCGCCTGTCTTAAAATGGTACACTCCCATATTTTTATAAATTATATCATTTTTATAGTGTTTTTCAAGCAAATAATCATATATCTGCTGCGCAGCAACAATATCATTTGCAATCAACTTTTCATTGGCCTTGATTAATGCTATTTCAAGCCGTTCCTGTTTGCCAAACCCTTCAATTACTGTTTTGCCTTTCGCAACATAATCGGCTTTGCTACCCCGCTTTAAAGCCTCGTTAAATATTGGAAGAGCCTTATCCAACAGCCCGTAATTATAGTACAGGAGGCCAAGTCTTTCATATACAGCAGTTATATCAGCGCCCTTGTCAACAGCCCGGCTTAAGTACTGCATTTCGCTGGCGTTATCCCCGAGCTTATTATAGGCGAAAGCTATGTTATAAAGTATATTGCCATCGGGTTTATTCACAGGGAACTGTAATGCCATTTTGTTCAATACAGTTGATTCCAGGTACCTGTTTTCTTCCATAAGCGCATTGGCGGCGTTAACCATACATACGGGATACCATGTTACAAGCGACCTGTTCGCGTTATTGTTTAACGCGCTTCTTTCAAATATTCCCCTGTAATTGTAAAGATAAAACAATTCCGGTGCTGTTCTTTCTTTGACAGCATTTATTTTCATTAGAATACCGTACTGCTGTTCCGTAAACTTTGACGGGTCAAGCTGAACCGGATTTTCCCAGAAGTAATTACGGTATACACCCGCTCTGCCGCTGTACGAACTTATGATATTCCTGATGTTTGAATCGCGTTTATAAGGCGCAAGTGACGCATCAGAACCCGTTTGTTTTATGAAATCATCTATCCCCCATTTAAAGATCAGGAAAGAATCCGTGGCGAATTTAATGTCCCTGCGCTTTTTTTCAATTTCCCGTATATAGTAAACAGGCATGGCGTTGTAATCGCCGGACGCAAGGTAAACGCTTCCTTTCGGGATACTGACAAGCAGGTTATATCCGTAGTCATATGAGATATAATCGAAGCGGGAGTTATTCTTTTTATAATCCGTATAAGCCAGGAATATAAGGATTATAACAAACGCTGACGCGGTCAAATAAACGGCACGTTTTTTCCTTAAATAACCGTATATGAACAATATCCCCGGCCCAAGCAAAAGCAGGACAATGTATTCTGCCGGCATCAGGAATATGTCCATAAGATATATCAAATCTTTTGTGGTCCTGTTATAAAATACAACAGCCAATACAACTGCGGCAAAAATGGCGGCCAGAAAATATAAATGCTTTTTTGACTTTTTGTACAAAGCGTAACCGCCGATCGCAGCAACAGCGGAGAACAACGAATAATTGACCGCAAACAGCCTGAAAAACTCCTGCAGCTGGGTTAAATACAGTCCAAAAGAAGCTTTTATAGGATATACATACCCCTTCCTCAGTATTACCCACATCATATCCCTAAAACCAACCGGGTTTCCCCAGTTTAAAGCCGGAACATTGTGCGCCCTGATCGGCAGATACAGATAAGCGCTGATGCCTGCCAGAAAGAAAATAACAACATAAAAGCACCTTAAGGCCTTAAGCCTTTTAAAATATATGACAAAAAAGTACGCCGCAGCCGGCGCGAGTATGATGGTGCTTGGCCAGTGGTTTGTAAGCGCCAGGCCGAAACAAAAAGACAAAAGGTATATATATTTTACATGAAACCTGTCCAGCAGGATCATGGATATGCAGATAATCGCTGCCAGAAAAAACAGGTTTAATATGTATATTCCGCCTTTTGCATCGAGTGCCTGGTTCCAGAATATGAAGCTTACGGCAAGAACCGCGCAGGTAAATGCCGAGACCAGTGAATTTTTGAATATTCCCCCGGATTCGTCCTGCCCCGGCCCATTAAACATCTGCAAAGTCCTCATTGATATTATGTAGGTCATGGCAAGCACAAGCATGGAAAGAAGCACCGCAAACATGTTCACCCTGAATGAAGGGTTTGCCAGCGGCACAAGGGTAATAATCTTTGCAGCCATGGTATAAAGCGGATAGCCAGGCGGATGGCCTATGCCAAGCGTATATGCCGCAGCCGTAGTTTCAGGGGAGTCGTTATTTTTGAATACAGGCGGCATGGTATGGATGTACAATGCCAAAATCCCGAAAAACAGCAAAAATTTAAGGCACCGGTCAATAAGTTTTGTTTTGTTCATGCCGATCACTTTCCCGTCCTGTCTAAAGCTTCAACTGCCTTTAACAGATTTTCAAACTCGGGTTTGGCCCCGTTTTTTTCCATGAACTTGTTTAATGTGCGCCTGGCGCCTTCATAATCCTTTTTTGCCACATATGCGGTCGCGAGATTGGTATATGCCGCATCATAATGCGGAGCCGCAAAGATGGACATTTCAAGTCGTTTTATGGATTCATCAAGGCTGCCTAACTGTCCGCTGACCGCTCCCAGCATGTTATTTACCTCGGGGCAAAATGGGTTCAGTTTCAGGTCCATCCTGTAATACTGCTCTGCCTTGGCCAGGTTCCCTGTCTTTCTGTAGGCTTCTGCCGCATAATAATACTGCGCCACATCTGTCTGGGGGCACAGTTCCACTGCTTTTAACCCTATGACACGCTCGTAGTATTCAATAGCCTGAGGCATTAAATCTCTTTTGGAATATGATTCAGCTTTTTTCAGGTACATATTGGCCGCCAGCGTCCTTCCATCGCCGTTTATAAGGAATAACAGCGCTATGCAGGCTGAAATCAATAACGGCGCGGCAATATCCTTCTTTAAGACGTAAGCGGTCCGGTTTAAGGCAAATAATTGCTGCGAGAAAAGCATCAAAAAGAAAATGAAAGTTGTCGCCGGTATATTGTAAAAAGTATTAAAAAATGAGGCACCAAGCAGGGCCGTGACAGACGACGCAAACCCAACGGCTTTAAAATCAGCGCGCTTTTCCCTTATCAAACCCGCCGTAACGCGGTAAAAAACAAAAATAGCCAGCAGGAATAATCCAAGTCCCAGAATCCCCGACTCGGACGCTATCAAAAGATACTGTTCGTGCGGCATCCAGGTCACAACATAATCATAACCATAATTTTTCGGGTCGTTTAAGAGTATGCCCTGATAGTACGGGTAATTCATCCTGAAACTTCCTATTCCCTTGCCAAGCACAGGAGACTCCCTGACCATGAGCAGGCTCGACTCCCACATAATGAGCCGGTGCTTTAGCGAACGGCCTTTTTCATTGACAAAACTTTTGTATTTGGATGATGCAACCGGCGTAATGACGATAAGTGCGGCAACAATAATGAAAATACCTGCGATCATCTTTTTCCTGTTTTTCATTATCAGCTCCCACAGGAAATCGCGCTTAATGATCGCGGCAAATATTGAAAATGAAAGTGAACCAAGCGCCATCCCAATAAAGGCCCCCGCCACGCGGGTATAATAGATGCATAAAACGTGGATGAAAAGCGATACACCGGCTAAAACCCTGAATTTTTTTTCAAAAAAAACATACGACAGGACAATAAAAAAAGACAATAACAATTCCCCCGCAAGGAAATCGGGATTGCCTATCGTGCCAAGCGGCCTTCCCGCAAAATTCGTGCTCCACTTAAACGGGTCCGCATCAAAATGCTGGGCGATGCCGTATGCCGCCATCAGCGTGTGCGACAATACTATCATAAAAACCACACGCTTTATGCCGGAAATTCCCGATATGTCATATACAATATACGCGCCAAGCACCATAACAGCCAGCTCAAGAAAATACTTCATGCTGATTTCCTTATTGACGGACATTAAGACCGATGCAAATACCGCCAGTAGGTATCCGGCAAGTGGAAGCAGGACTGGGTTGGTTTTAAATGAAAGCCTGCCGTTGCGCATTGAACGTATGATATAAAGTATCAACAGCAACGGAAGAAATACGCGCGCCACCATCATTTGCGGGGGGCCGAACGGGTCAAGCGACGGCTGGAAAAAAACTACGGGGATACAAAAAACAATAAAGTTAATTACATTGTTGATTAAGAGATCAAGTATCCTCTTTTGATTCATTTAAGGTTATAAAATTCGCCTTCGTTTATGACAACTCCGGCCGCGCCTATTGCCCCCGCAAGCTCCCCGAGCTTGGCGGGGACTATTTTTGCGGCTGAGAATGTCAGGGCGAATGTCTGTTTTCTTACTGCTTCTTTGAGGGGCTTAAACAGCCTGTCACCGGCGTTTATAACACCGCCTGCAATTACAACCACTTCGGGGTTTAACCCGTTGATCTGGTTTGCCACGCCTGCCGCCAGGTACTTTATAAATTCATCCCAGACCACAACGGCGGTTTTGTCATTTTGGACCATGGCCTCATACACTGTTTTTGATGTTATTTTGGAAATATCGCCTTTTACAAATTCTGTCATCATGGAACTTGCGCCTTTTCTTATTGCCTCGCGTGCTGATTCGGCTATGGCCGAAGCGGAGGCATACTGCTCAAGACAGCCCTTTGCCCCGCATTTACATAACCTGCCGTCAGGATTAAGCGATGTATGGCCTATCTCTGCCGCGTTATAGTTGGCTCCCCTGACCAGCTTATTATCTATTATTATACCTCCTCCAACACCTGTTCCAAGGGTAATCCCGACCACATTGGACGCCCCTTTGGCCGCGCCCACCCATTGTTCACCGTATGCCGCGCAATTGGCGTCATTATCCACGCCCACCCCTACGCCAAGCTGTTTTTCAAGGCTGGCTTTGAGCAATACACGGGTCCATCCGGGCAGGTTAACAGCCCCCATTATAATCCCTTTTTTTGAATCAAGCGGGCCCGGCGAGCCTATACCGGCGCGCCATATATCTTTCATGGCAAGGCCTGATTTTTTTACAAGAGCCTTTACGTTATCAGCGATGTTCCTTATGACATGCTCCGGCCCCTTTGCCGATTCGTTCGGAAAATGAACGTATGATTTTACTTTACCGGAAGTATCCACAAGAACTGCAACGACATTGGTACCGCCAAGATCGATGCCGATTACGAGTTTTTTTGACTTTGACTTTTTAGCCATTATTTATCTCCCGTTAAATTTATTCCCGCCATAAACTATAATACCTTCCAAGCTTGCTGATCTGATGACCTTCTATAATATCCTCCAAGCTTGCTGATCAAATCTCGATTTTCGAATCTCGGACGCAGCGAGAAAGATAACAGCTTGGTTCAACCTGGGATCAAGGACAAAAACTGCCTTTGGCGAGGCTAACCAAGCGTTCAAGATTCGAAAATCGAGATTTGACCGTATTACCTCTCTATAATATTTATAATATTATAGAGAGGTAATACTAGACCAAAATTTTCCCCGGGAAAATTTTGGTGCGAGGAGGGAGACTTGAACTCCCATGGTGTTACCCGCTAGCACCTCAAGCTAGTGCGTCTACCAATTTCGCCATCCTCGCATTTATTTATTTATTACTTTATATTCAGCCCTTATGTCCGCCTGGCCGGACTGTTCCGGCCTCATAAAAAATCCGGTGAGCATCGTAATTATTGAAAAAAGCAGCGAACCTATCATGGCGCCCCAAAGGCTTTTGACTTCAAAACCCTTGACTAACCATCCTGTAGCGAAGAACACAACCGCGTTTATCACCAAAGTGAACAGCCCAAATGATAATATATTTATCGGTAAAGTCAACAAAATAATCAGCGGCCTGATAAAAGTATTAATCAAAGCAATAACCGCTGCTGCTGCCGCGAGTATCAAAACGCCGCGCAAGCCCGGCTCGCTTACATTCAGCCCCTTGACGGTCTTAACAATGACAAAAAGCACCGCCGTATTTATCAGCCACTTGGCAATTAAAGGCACAAAATCAAAGCGCGCCGATGCCATATCCGTCCTTTGCCAGCTTCTTATCGGCGTCCCTAAGGCGCGCAACAAGGGTTTTAATGAATATTTCATTCAATTTCATCACTATTGACGGCTGGGTTTTCTTAAAGTCGTTGTAATCCCTGTCGGTAAAACGAATCAGTTTGCATGGTTTTATGGTAACTGCGGATGCCGACCTTGGAGCCGGATAAAGCATGGACATCTCGCCGAACCATTCGCCAGCCTGCAGGTTGGCTATAAATGTTTCCTCTGTTTTATTCTTTTTGACGATTTTAACCGCTCCCTCAACAACTATGTACATGGAGTCATCGCCTATCTGATTCTCGTTAAATACCGTAAACTGCGCCACATAATCATCCAGCAGGAGCCTCTCTGAAAAAACCTTGAGTTCCGCATCGCTGAATGTTTTAAAAAAAGGCTGTTTCTTCAGCACAGATATATCAACCATTCGGCACCTCCGCCCTTTTCAGGCATAAAATAAAAGTATCGCCGTACTTTTTTTCCCTGATTATAGTCCAGCACTGCAACTTGGTTTCCATCTCTTTTTTTTCGTCAAGGTGGAGTTCAATAACAACCAGGCCGTCATCACTTAAAATATCATTATACAGTAAACTTTGCAAGAGTATATTTATATAACCTTTATTATAAGGCGGGTCGGCGAATATAAGGCCTGCTTTTAACTTCATTGTTTTAAGTTTTTCCGCGGCGAGGGTAAAATCGCCTTTGATAAAAACGTAGGACTGCCTGTCTACCTTGAGTTTCTCCGCGTTTTTTTCAAGTATATCGCCGTGCAGTTTATCAACAAAATACACTTTTGAGGCGCCGTTGCTCAAAGCCTCGAAACCCAAAGCCCCTGTGCCGGAAAAAAAGTCAAATACAACCCGGCTTTCAACGCATGGCCTTATCATGTTAAAGATGGCCTGCCTGATTTTTGCCAGAGTGGGCCTTGTCTGGTTTCCTTTTGGTGTGCTGATGGGTATGCCCCTGTAAATTCCGCTTGTAATTATCATCTAATATGTCCGGCGTATAATGCCATGGGATCTAAGATAAACCACGGCGAAAAGTTATTTTCCAGAACAGCGCGGGTTCCCGCGGCGCAACCTATTTTTTTTCCGTGCCGGTCTGGCACTTTATGCAATTCTTGGAAAAAGGTATGGCTTTAAGCCTTTCTATGCTTATGTCTTTTCCGCACTTATCGCACTTGCCGAACCTGCCCTCCTCGATCTTTTGCAGCGCTTCTTCTATATCCATCAAAAGCTTCTTGTTTTTCTCGGTCAGATCCTGGTGCAGTTCCTTGTCATAAATATTGGTTGCCGTATCTGCAAAATCCTGGGCGTCATTCTGATATCCTTCCGCGCTTGTCATCTCGTCCTTATTCTGCCTAATCTCCGATATTTTATCTTCCTTCATTTCCACTAAGATCTCTTTCAGTTCCTTTTTTCTCTTGGCGTCCACTTGTAAATCACCTCATCAATTTTTGAAATACCTTAAGCGGTAGTCTTGACTTTTAAATTCGGGAGGTCCAACAATCCTCTTTTAAGTTCCATGGTTGTATTTGACTCGGCTTCAAATTCCCTGTTTAAGTAAAAGAACGCGTCCCACGGGTCAACCGTGTGACCGCAGGTAAAAACATCCACCGCGGCATAACCGTATTCCGGCCATGTATGTATGGTAAGGTGGGACTCCTGTATAACCACGACGCCGCTTATACCGTGCGGGTTAAACTTGTGAAAAACCTCATCCACAACCGTAGCCTTGGAATATTCAGCGGCGCCCACCATGGTCCTTTCTACAAATTTCAAATCGTCCAGTTTTGACTTGTTACATCCGTAAAACTCAACCAGGATGTGCCTTCCGAGGTTTCTCAATTCAAACCCACCCCCGATAAATTTAATTCATTTATAATTAAAGGCCCTCGCGGGCCTATAATATTCTTTATATTCAAAGCAATCTCTGATAAAACGCTCTTTAATGCAGTACTATTTATATAACACAGCAAACAATTTGTCAATATTTTTTTGCGGTTATTTTGATATTTATTTAACTGAAAATTAATAATTAAAGATTATCATTGACACGCATTCCCACTTTTGAGTTTATTGGGTTTACTGGGTTTGTTTTGGGCTGTTTTGATTGTTCTACGCTCTACTATCTTAATGTTTTGACCTTCTACTATCTACTCTCTACTTTCTCGAGCCTTTGATCTTAATGCAAAAGCCCGGGATTTCTCCCGGGCTTTTGCGGTATAACAAGGGGTAACACATCTTTAAAAGGCGTTTTATGCCTTGTTTGTCGCTTCTTCCATCAATTGAAGCCTTGCCCACTTGGCGTCATAATATGCCTGGATAGAGGCAATGGCCGCTTCATCTTTCAGAAGCGCTTTAAACCTTGTCTGTGTTTTGTAAAATTCAGTGATCGGCAGCTTGACTGAAGGCTTGTAATTTATCTTGTATTTGCCGTTTTCAACTTCATATATGGGCCACATGCATGTATCAACCACGAGTTTTGATATCTTAATTGTCTGTGAATTATCGTATCCCCATCCCGGGATACACGGTGCGTAAATATTCACAAACTTGGCGCCGGTTATGGAGAATGCCTTTTCAAACTTTTTGGTCGCATCCGGCCACATACCGACCGTGGTTTGAGCCACATAAGGAATGTTGTGCGCCGCCATGATCTCCGTCAAATCCTTGGGATTCTGCTGTTTGCCGTTTATGACTTTTCCGGCCGGGGATGTCGTCGTATTGGCACCTCTTGGCGTAGCAGACGACCTCTGAACGCCTGTATTCATATAAGCTTCGTTGTTATTACAAACATAAAGCATGTCATGCCCGCGTTCCATGGCGCCGGACAAGGACTGAAGCCCTATGTCATAAGTACCGCCGTCGCCGCCGAAAGCCACAAACTTGATGTTTTTGGTTATTTTCCCCTGCTTTTTCAGCGACTGATAAGCGCCTTCAACACCCGAACATGTCGCTCCTGCGTTTTCAAAAGCATTGTGAAGAAAAGGGACCTTCCATGCCGAGTAAGGGTATATCGTGGTGGTAACCTCCAGGCAGCCTGTCGCGCTTACAACCACGATAGGATCCTTGCACGATGATAAAACTTCCTTAATGGCTATCGGGAAGCCGCATCCGGCGCATGCCCTGTGCCCGCCGGTTAATTTATTTTCAACTGCCGCTGCTTGTTTTGGTGATGACATATATTTTAGCCTCCTTATTCTTTCAGGCCGATATACTTAGCCTGTTCAGGTTTCAACTTGCCTTCAGCGATATTTTTCAGTTCCCTGTAAACGTTCTTTATGTCCTCAATGTATATTTCCCTGCCTCCGAGGCCATAAATATAGCTTGCAAGGGGGACCTTAACACCCGCATCATACAACCCTGCTTTTACTTCTGTAGCTACCGGACCTGCCTGGTTTGACATGGATTCGCACCTGTCAAGCACAGCAACCGCTTTGGCCTTTGTAAGAACTGCCGCTATTTCTTCAGCCGGAAAAGGCCTGAATACCCTGATTTTCAGCAATCCGGCTTTGATGCCTTCCTGCCTGAGCTCCTCAATGGCGGCTTTTGCCGTTCCTGCGGTTGAGCCCATGGCTACCAAGATAAAATCAGCGTCATCGGCCTTATATGTTTCGATCAAGCCGTATTCCCTGCCAAAAGTCTTTCCGAATTCTTTTCCAACTTCCAGGATAACCCTTTTTGCGGCTTTCATGGCTTCGTGCTGGGCTTTCTTGTATTCCAGATAATAATCGGTCAAAACCAATGATCCGACCGTTATTGGGTGGTCGACATCCAGTACGGTGTACTGCGGTTTATATTCACCGACAAATTTTTGCACCTCGGCGTCCGGATACATCTCCAGCCTCTCCATGCCGTGGCTTATAATAAAACCGTCGGTCGTAACCATGACCGGTGTGATCACATCTTTGTGCTCGGCGATCCTGTTTGCCTGAAGCATTGAATCATATGCTTCCTGGGTGTTTTCCGAAAATATCTGTATCCAGCCCGAGTCTCTTTCAGCCATAGTATCCGAGTGATCGCAGTGAATATTGATGGGAGCTGATAAAGCGCGGTTAACGTCCGCCATGACTATGGGCAGCCTGATACCTGACGCTATGAAAAGGATCTCATGCATCAATGCCAGACCCTGTGACGATGTGGCTGTCATGGTACGCGCGCCTGCCGCAGCCGAACCCACGCATGCGCTCATTGCAGAGTGTTCTGATTCAACAGTGATAAGGTTTGTCTTTACCCTTCCGTCATTTACAAAACCGGCGAATATCTGCATTATTTCCGTGGCCGGCGTTATGGGATAAGCCGCGCATACGTCCGGGTTTATCTGGCGCATAGCCTCTGCCATGGCTTCATTGCCGGTCCTTGCCGTAATTGTTTTTTCCATTGTGTTTTCCTCCGTTACTTTATATTGTATTTGTCTTTGGCTTCTTTAAGCCCGACAAACAATATTGCAGCCTTCTCGTCAAAACCAGGGGTCCCGGTAGCTGTTGACGGGGATCCCTTCAGGTTTGCGTCTTTTGCCTTAAGTTCTTTAAAGATCTTATTGTTTTGCGGGCATTCCTCGGGGCATATGCCGCAGCCTTTGCAGAAATCATAATCAAACTCGGCGCGTTCTTTGCCTTTGGCACCGTCCACAAGTTTGATCGCGTTATCCGGGCAAAATGCCCAGCATGTCAGGCACTGTATGCAGTTCTTCTTCTGCCAGACAGGCACTTTGCTTCTCCAGCCGCCGGTGTGAAAATGCTCGGACGTGCCGCTTTCCAGCACACCGCCGACAGGTATGTCTCTCCATGTTTTTAAATTGGGTTTCGTTGTCATGATTTCTTAACCTCCTCATAAGCCGCTCTTATGGCTTTCAAGTTGCCTTCGATCACTTCGGGCTTTGACTTGAATTTTTTTTCGAGTTTTTTCCTGGTGTCTTCCATGAATGCCTCCAGAGGCAGTATGTCAACCGCACCAAGCAGCGCGCCTATCATAGGCGTATTGGGGATGGCTTTGCCGATATTTGCCTGCGCGATCTTTGAAGCGTCTATCGTAATGAGTTTTTTGCCGTTCCATTTTACCCTTGCCTGTACTTCCGCCTTTGAGTAAGGTGTGTTCACTATGAGCACGCCTGTTTCTTCCGATAACCCGTGAGCTACATCAACCGACTCGGTCAGGGTCTCATCGAGTACTAACACCACGTCAGGCTTTAAAACCGGCGAGTGTATCGTGATTTCCTTTGAAGCGATCCTGTCAAATGCCGCTACAGGGGCCCCCATTCTTTCCGGCCCGTACTCCGGGAATGCCTGAACGTACTTTCCGGCAGAAATAGCAGCTTCGCCCAAAAGCAGGGCCGCAGTCTTGGCCCCCTGGCCGCCGCGACCGTGCCATCTGATTTCCATCATATCTTTCGACATCAAAAGCACCTCCTTAGATAGTATGTAAATGCGGAATGTGGTTTCACTATCCTGAATAAGGACATTGAATGTTCCGAATTTTAATGCCTGTAAAGCGGATTTTCATCCGGGATATAGTATTTGAGGTGGTTTAGTGAATAATCCGCCAAACCAGCCAAATAGAAAAGCAAGAAAACGAACCTATTTTACCCCTTGCGGAAAAAATGTCAAGTAATATTTTCCCCTTATAAATATAGTATTTTAGTGGCATTTAATGGCAAATATGGCTTAAAACGGCCTATTATCGTGTAGTCGCACCCTTTCAGGGTGCGCCTATCCAACCATTGCAGGCGAATAAACCTCAGGAATACCTCAACACGTGTTGATACTTTCCGTACTTTGCGTGTAAGCTGTCCTTATGTAGGCGCACCCGTAAAGGGTACGACTACATGATCCCCCTATTTACTGTTTTTTACATGGTTTGGCATGATTGATCCAGGGTAAGGCAAAAAAAACGTCTGTTCTTTCAGGTATTTTTCATCAAACCTTAATACATAGGATTTCATGAGACTCGTTGGAACCGAGATGTTTATGCCGCCTGACCTGTATTTGTTCAGTACATCAAAAAAACACTTTTTATCTTTCATTGAGAGATTACCCGGAAAATACCCCAACGCGTGACGGAAAATATTTATCACGCTTGAAACCCTGTATGGTTTGGAAAACAGTAGTGCCATATTCGCCGTGTATTCTTTTTTTACTTCATCAAACGGCCTCTTCAGGACATTTGCCGCTATGTCCCCCAATATTCTCATGTACTTCCTGTTAAAAGACATAAAAAGAAGTTCATTAATTTCCTGGAATTTAACCAGCGCCTTTGCATTCTTAACCTTCCTGAAAGCCGCGTTTGTAAATATGCCTTTAAGGAAGCTGTCTGCAATTTTTTCATCATTGAGCCTGTCATCGTCTTCAATCGGCTTATCAATGAACCTGCGGATAACTTCGCCGCCGAAAAATCCGGCGCCCCTGTTTGTCAAAGCCGTGGATTTACCGCCTTTTGACGGGTAAATCCTGACATCATACGCCCCTGAACTCGGGGATCTGGATTTCAAAATAAATCCGTCAACTTCCTTCATATCATCAAGGGTTTGTTTGACCCATTTTTTCATTTTATCAGTCAAATCCGCGCCTGAGTCCGGCTGGATCAGCCTTAACTTTGTCATTTTTATATCATCGGCCGCAACCCGGATCGGTTTCCGGGGGACAGGCAAACCTATTTCAACTTCCGGACAATGAATAATCGGCGTTATAAATGGTTTAAGCGCGTCAACAAAAGCGGAAGGAACCATGCCGCCGTCGTAACGGACCGCGGCAAAGGTGATGCATTTGCTGATGTAGACAACTGGCTTTGGAAAACGGTGCATTACCTCCACAGCTACCTCCCCGCCGCTCCCGCCACGACATACCCTCCGTCTTTAGCCACTGCCACGCTATACGCCGCGTAATCACCCGCGCCGCCGTAAGTTTTAACCCACTGGGTATTGCCGTCCGCGTCTGTTTTAACCACACACATTTCAAAGTTCCCTTTATTATTATACGACATCGTGGAACCGGCCATAATAAAACCTTTGTCGTTTGTTTCTTCTGCGGCATACGCCCTGTCATGGTCCTCACCGCCGTATGTTTTTGCCCAGATACTGTTTCCCTTTTCATCCAATTTTATCATATACGCGTCGTCCATCCCTTTGCCCAACGAACAGCTTAAACCTGAAATGATATATCCGCCCTCTTTAAGAGCCGATATCGAGTAACCCCTGTCGTATTTATCACCTCCAAAACGCCTGTTCCACTTATAATTGCCTTCTTTATCCCGCTCATAAACAGATACATCCTCCAGGTCGCGTTCCACGATATTTTCCGGCTGGCCGATCGTAACATAATTCCCTTCTTTCGTGGAAATAGCCGTGCATCCCCACTCAAAATAATTGTTCCCGAAAGTCTTTATCCATTTATATTCCCCGTCAGGACCAACGTTCGCCAGGTTGAGGCCGTAATTATCGCCTGTATCCGTGTAAGTACGGCCGGCTTCAAGATGCCCGGAATCAAGCGCAAAATTCAGCACAGTATCACATGCCCCGTCAAACCTGTAAACATCGGTGGAATTGCCTTTTGAATCTATCTTTAAAAAATAAATGCCTTCGTAATCCTCGCCAAAGGAATAAGTCTTGGCCGCGATCACATAACCCCCGTCCTTAACCGGCACTATCTGGTCGGCCCAATCGTAATATGCCCCGCCATAGGTCCTGGACCACTGCGAATTGCCCTGCGAATCCAGCTTGATGACCAATATATTATAATTGTGATTTACGTTACCTGAAGGTTTTTCCCTGGAAAGCATGTAATCCCTTTTAGCGGAAGATATGCCGTGTTTTAAGGGGGATATTATCCCGGTTATTTTCTTAAGAACCGGTTTTACAGCTTTTCGTCCGCATAAAAGCATGAATAAAAATATGACAAGAATTACGGCTGTCAGGACGGCCGTTAACCGCCTTTTGCTCATTCTTTATTCATCCTGATTTCCGCGGGAAGCTTCATGCTGCCTTTGCAGTCAGGGCCGATCAAAGGCCATGAAGAATTTTTCATGAATTCAGGCTTATTTTTAAGGTATAAAGACGCCGGCAGAGAATCGGATTTAATATTTTTATCCCAGGTCATTTCCCCGTATTCCATGTTTCCATGGTCCAGGATCGTCGCGGGATCGGTTCCGCCCGAGGCTTCTATGCCAAAATCGCCCTGTGTTATCATATTGCCGAGAAAGTTCTGGTTATTTGACCTGTCATTTATCCTTACTCCTTCTTTTTCTATCCTGTTCCTGAAAAAAGTATTGGAGCCGCACGGCCCCCACCAATCCGACACCTCGATTTTCTGCACCGTATTGGATTCAAAAAGATTCATAAAAGGATAATGGCCGTGTATGGAAATATCGCAGACCGTTGATTTTGGGTCATGATCGCCTGAGGCGTACGCATCTTTTGAATAATTATAACCGAATACATTTCCGTTCGCCCCGAGATGAACCATCATGGAGTGCCGCAGATGAAAAAACCTGTTGTTTTCAACAAGGCATCCGGTCGTCCTGAGCTTTAATTCAACCCCATATCCATGCCCGCCGCCGCCGTAATCATGGGCGTCATGGAAATAGGAGTCCCTGATCTCGCACCTGTAGGATGATTCCACCGCCACATGGGAACGCATTGCAGTATCGCTTTCAATCCACCTGACCATGCCGAAAGCCGCGTATGTAAAACTTATTATATTCGCGTCCCCGGCATCCAGGCGTTTCAGATACAAGTTCTCTATTGCGCAGTTCTTTATCAGGTTAACCGGCCTGATGCGGGCGTTCAGTTCTTTTTTATAAGTTATGTCCAGCGGTTCCCCTGTTGTAATCACATTTCCGGCAATATCAACAACTTTCAAATATTGTCCAACGACATTTTTGGCCCAGACCTGTTCCCACTCCGGTTTTGTGTACATAACAGCAGGGTCATTATCCTGCATCATTTCCGCAAAACCACCTTTTACAAAAGCCGCGGGATTATCAACCGTTATTTTGTTCGAGTCTTTTTCAAGACCGGCGCTGACTTTTGTGAATAACGTATCCTGGTCCCTTAAAACCGATATGCAGCCGCTGTTTGTCCCGTTCAGGTCAAAAATAAGCCTGGTCTTGTCCGCTCCCGCGCCGCGGAGGATTATACCGTCTTTAAGTATGATCACAGGTGACTTGATAAGATAAGTCCCTTCGGGAATATAGATCACGCCGGGCCCGCCTGCGGCCAATATGGCGTCTTTTAACGCTTTTGAGTCGTCAACAACCCCGTCTCCTGCTGCCCCAAAATCCTTTTTTATATCGCTGATCACAGGCGGCTCCGGCTGGTTTTCCAATATCCCGCAATTTGACCAGTCAATGGACCTGTCCTGCGGTATCATGGAAACGGCGTAAGAGAAAGAAAAGGTAACGAACAGTATAACAACAAATACGATCATTTTTTCCATATATGATATCACCCGGAATTTAACCGCATAATTGGCGGTTTATTTTTACCATATTAACCCAACATCGTAAATTAATCAATGATGAAAAGACCGGCATCAGTTAAGTTTTTAGATACTAACGGAAACGCCTGTCCGGCGAGGCAGTCCGGGTTAGTGCCTGTTGGCTATATTTATACCTATATTAAGGTAAGCGGCAAAACTAACCCACAATATGTACGGCACCATCATTATTGACGCGGGTTTTGATATTTTCCAGAACAGCAATATGCAGGCAAATATGCACACCCATAAAGCAACTATTATAATGATAGGCGCAAAGGTTGTCTTCATCCCGAAAAACACGACTGACCATGCTGTATTCAGTATAAGCTGTGCCGCAAAGAACGCGGCGGCGAGTTTTACCGTTTCCGTTGAAAAACCGTTTTTAACGACAAGAAATATGGCTATAGCCATAAGAGTGTAAAGCGTGCTCCACACCGGCCCGAATATCCAGTTCGGCGGGTTTAAGGGCGGTTTTACCAGTTCCGCGTACCAGGTGGAAATTGAAGCAAAAGTAGCAACAGACCCGATAGCAGCCGCAGCGTAGGTTATAATAAGACAAGCCAAAAACAACAGAATGTTTTTCATTTGACCCTTCCTTTTTTTTATTCCGCAGCTAATGCGGTTGTGCCTCATAAATAAGCCTTTTAACCCTTCAAGCTCCGGTCCCCGGTCTTTTTATCTGCCTTTCTCCGCCCTATACTTTATCCCCCTTATCATCGCGTCCCCCATCACAAAGTTCATAAACCCCGTTATCTTCGGGCCGTAACGGATTTCATTTTGCTTTGACGGGTAATAACATGCCCGCCACCTTACCATAAGCCGCGTCCTGTTCCAATCGATTTTTTGCAGATAAAAAACCCATGTCATATTTACATAATCCATGTCTTTTATGGTCTTTGCCGTTCCTGCAGCGGCGTTCAGAAAACTCCCCGCATGAACGATCAGTGCGACGTTCGGAATTACTTTTTCAACTTTCAAACCCGGCATTTTCGGATGCAGTATCATAAGTTCCTTTCCATCTCCCTTATACTGCCACTCCGGATGTATCGCGTCCGCATTTTTAAGTTTGCATCCCGCCAGATTTTCCAGTATTTCATAGCTGTAAAACCCGCCCCTGTCGGCTCCTATCTGGTTTATCCACGGCCAGACCCTGTCAGCCGGCGCTTTAATATCTATCGCATGCGTAAAAACCCAGTTTGGATTTGGCGACAGGTTGTCGCCGGGCATTACCGTAGCCTGGTCCTCTTCGATATTATCCCAGTTCATCCACGGCATTTGCGTAATCACATAAACCAACCCGCCGGACAACAGCAGCGCTAAAATAAATAATGAAATAAATACCTTTCCGATTAAACCCATTTTTTTATTTGCCGCCATAACTCTCCACAATATTATTTTTATTGTATTAGGAACACAACTTGGCACCCAGCAACTTGCATTTTCTACTTGAGACTGTCGGAAAACCCTATAAAACCATGAAATTCTTTATCGTGTCCGGGACGGATGAAATTTTTCTATGGCCTGTGCGCCACTAAAACCCTTATAATACAAGCGCACAATCCATAGAAAAATTTCATCCGTCCCGGACACGACCTATCATTAAGGCCATGTACCATTCGCAGTCGCCCAGATACATGGCATGCTTTTCCGAAAGTCTCTACTTAACGCAGTAAAACCCAGCCTGCATATAGGAATACCAGTACATTTCCACCGTTTTAAACCCGCAATCCCTGTAAATTTTCAAATGCTCTTCTATGGTTAATGGAAAATATTCCACTCCAAAACGCCCGATATGCTTTGCGGCTTCCTTTTCATCCCTGCCTTTATGCATCTGGAATCTTTTCCAGTTTTCCTTGCCGATCTTAATCCCCTCATCGGTTAAAGGCCTGATATTTTCCGTCGTAAGGAACAACCCGCCTTTATTCAGCATATTATAACAAACCCTTACCGCGTCTTCCCTTTCCGGAGGTTTTGAATAATGAAGCGACTGTATAGCGGTAATAACATCGCATTTATCGTTAATACGCAAATCCTGCGCCTTAACCGGCGGTAGGAACCTGAAGCGGCCTATCAACCCGTCAAGATTTTTTTTGGCCCGGTCCATCATTTCCGCCGAAGGGTCGGCAAGTATGAAGCTCGCGCCCGGAAAACCGATAAAAGCTTTTTTTATGAATGTCCCGGTCCCGCTTCCGGCGTCAAGCCAGTTCCCGATCTCTATACCCGATGCTTTTATTATGTTTATGGTTTCATCGTGCAGGTTGTCGTAATAGGGCATGGTCTGAAGCACCTTGGAATCATAATCCGCCGCATTGTGCGCGGTTCTATTGTCTTTCTTTGGATCATTCACATCACCTGTTTTTTTTGCCATATTTGTTCCTCCTTTATCTGCGCCTTCTGCTGTCTTTATCCCTGGACTCATTCATGATCGCCATTTTATACGACCCGAGCATGTCATTTATGTGTTTTTCCTTGCCGCTATCAAGGAATAAAGCCCTGCATTCAGTGCACAGGTCGGTTTGCATGGGGCCGAGCTTTTTCGCCGCCATTTTCTTGCCGCAAAAAGGGCAGATCAAAAACGGGGGTTTTTCCCTTTTTTCAAAAAAAGGCGGGGTTCTGTGGTCCCTTTCCATATCGCCCATGGTTATTGTCTTCACATCGCCCGCCTGCATTTTCATGAGTACCTCGCGCTTGTAAGCGGTGCCTTCACACTCGGCGCAGTGAAGTATGTCATAACTCCCCATTTTTCCCGGATATATGGGGATCTTGCATATGGGGCAGTTTGTAAGCTTTATCCCGACTGAAGCCGTCTCAGGCTGCGCAAGCAGGACTTTTTTGCAGTTCGGGCAGAATTTTTCGTCCCCTTTCAGAGGATCCTTGCATCTCGGGCATTCAGGCATGTTAATTATCCTTTATGATTTATTTGAGCAATTCAGCCAGGTGTTCCATTACTATTACGGGCTTTATTCCCTTTAAACATTCCAAATCCTTCGGGCACTCGGGCTTGTAGCAGGGTCTGCAGTCAAGACCGGTTTTAAGCACTATATTATTTTTATCCTCAAATGCCCAGCCTGTATCGCTGGTCGGCCCGAATAAGCCTATTGTTTTTATATCCAGCGCGTTTGCCATGTGGCGCACCGCCCCGTCATTTGCTATGAGAACGTCACCGCATGAAAGCAAAGCTGCAAGCGGCCGCAAATCAACCGGATCCCAGACATGCACGTTCGGAAGGGCCCTTAAGGAATCAAGCAATTGCGCTGGATCATCGGGGCCCGTCATAATTATAATCTTATGGCTCCTGAACCTTTCATTGATGAGCCCCACAAGTTCGATCCAGTACCCGGCGGGCCAGCTTTTTGTTTTCCAGGTGCTCGAAATGCATAACATGATCTTCCTGCCGCGTATGTTTAAGCCGTGTTTTTCCATATACTTTAAGGCTTCGCATTTCTCCTCATATGAAATCATCAGTATGAGTTTAAGGTCCGCATTTTCAAACGGCTTTAATTCCCTGATCAGCGCGAGATGGCGCAGGGCGGCATATTGACCCTTGTCCTCGTAGTCCACCCGGGTGGAGTATAATTTGTTCAGGTAAAGCCTTTTCTTCGACGTTATTTTATGGCCTATCTTTTTATCGGCATGTATGAAAAATGAAACATAGGCGGAAAAATAGCTGGACTCAAAATCAATAAAATAATCATATTCGGTATCGCCAAACTCCCGGATCAAAAAGGGCATTGCAAAGAGTATCCCGAATTCCCTCGGCAGGAAATGTTTCGCGAGTTTTAAAACAATAATTTTATCGATGTCCTTGTTATTTTTAAGCACTTCGGACGCGGCTTCCCCGGCCATGTAGTGGATCTCAGCGTCCGGAAAAATCTCCCGTGCTTTCCGGACAGCCGGCGTGGTCAGCAGCGTGTCGCCTATGGCGCCAAGCCTGAAAAAAAGTATTTTCACATATTTCTCCGTTTTAATCAGTCTGTTTTATTGTCTCACTATTTTATACTTAGTAAAAACGTTTTTCAAGAAGAATAAATCCCGGCATCCGGCTTATTTTGCCGCCTATTTAGAGACTTCCCGAAAAGCCCGCAAAGGGCGGGCAGCATGATATGCTGCCCCTACTTGTAGGGGCCGAATATTATTCGGCCCACAACGATGGTTTTTAGGTATTTTCGGACAGTATCATTTAAACCTTGTCCTGTATCCGCATTTTTTGCACAGCGGTTCCACCGCTTTCTTCCCTGAAAACCCGTCATATATGGCGCGCGCGCGCGGGCTGTTGATTATATTTTCAAGGGAATCTGTTCTTATGTTCCCGAGGTTCAAATCTCCGTCCTTATCAAGGCAGCACGGCACCACTGTGCCGTCAACGAGTATGCCGATTTGTTCCCTTAAACCATAGCAGAACCCGTCTTCGCCCGCGTCTTCCCTGCTTAAATCCGGCCATTCAAAAACCCTGGACTGGTTTATAAAAATATTTTTGGCGATTTGAATTCCCCTTACATGGGTGGGTTTGTCGCCTATAACAGCATCGGGGGCGTATTTGGCACTTATTTTATCAATGACAGCCATGTTTTCCTCATTGCTTTTGGCATCACTCAGGTTCCACAACCTGAGACAAATCAATGTTTTGTCTTTGGAAGCATCAACAAAATCAAAAATCCCGTCTAAATATGCCCCGGAGTATTTATTACCCGGATCATTATTGCTGTGAAGGGATATGTTTACCTGCCTTAAGGCCGGCTTGCCTATTATATGATGTGATTTTCCGATCAGGGTCCCGTTGGTGGTAAGATTGACTTTATATCCGTATTCCCCGCACATATCAAGGAAGTCCCCAAGCTGCGGGTGCATTAAAGGTTCGCCCATAACATGAAAATATACGAATTCGGACACGCCTTTTATGTTCTCAAGTATGTGCCTGAATAAACCGGCGTTCATAAATTCATGCCCGCGTTTTGTTTTAGGGCAAAAACCGCAGGACAGGTTGCAATTGTTGGTTATTTCTATGTAAACCCGCTTAAACTTCTTCATCAAATATCTATTTTATATCTTTACCAGTTTTGCACTTACATCCCACAACTTTTTTGCGACAGCTTCATCAAGCGCTTCAGCCGACGGTTTGGTTATTTTGCGCGCCGACAAATACTTCCCTGTCACGCCTTCCATTTCCGGTGATGATGCGGCATATATGGAAGTCCTGGCGCCCTGCGCCGGGGTCTCCATAAGGAACCCGAAAACATTATAGAAAAAGCTTGAAATAGCGCTTCCTGACTGCGCGAATTTGGTATGCACAACCCCCGGATGCAGGCTGTTTGATGTGACATTCGTGCCTTTAAGCCGCCTTGACAGTTCGGACGCAAAAAGGATATTTGCCAGTTTTGCCTGGGCATAAGCCGTCATTTCGCCATATTTCTTTTCCCCCATCAGGTCATCAAAATTTATGTGGCCCATCAAATGCGCCGTAGAGGCCACGGTCACAACCCTGGAATGGCCGCTTTTTTTAAGCACAGGCAGCAACAGGTTTGTCAGGAGAAAAGGCGCAAGATGATCCAAAGCAAAGGTCCATTCAAATCCGTCAGATGTAACGGCGCGCTTTCCAAATACGCCGCCGGCGTTGTTTAAAAGCACATCAATTCTCCTGTATTTTCTCTTTATAACGGACGCAAGCTTTCTTACGTTTTTCAGCGAAGACAGGTCGGCTAAAAGCAGGTCTATGGACTTATTTCCGCTGTTAATTTTGACATATTCCACAGCGTCAAGGCCTCTTTTCTTATCCCTGGAGATCATTACAATCCTGGCCCCAAGTTTCGCCAGCCCCAATGCAGCTTCAAGCCCTATCCCCGAACTCGCGCCTGTAATTATAATGGTCTTGCCTTTCATTGAGTTTTGAACATCAGCCATATATTCTCCTTATTTTATCCGGTTTTTAAGTTCGGGTTCTATCAGTTTCATGAATCTAAAACCGGCAAATATCAGGAGCGTCAGCATGATGACCGACGGCACCAGGAGCGACCATGGAATGGTCCTGTCTGCCTTAAAATCAAGATATGCGTCAGTGCCTGCCGTGTATATAAAAAGCCACGGAAGCATGCAGAGCCATGACCAGAATATATACGGGAGTGATTTTATTTTTGTAAGGCCGAAGCCGTAGTTCGCGAGTTCAGCCGGAATAAACGGGATGAACCTGATAATAGCTACCATATACCAGCCGTATTTTTCCGTAAGGGCGTCAATTTTGATCCATGTGGCGTTTTTGCCCAGGATGTCTTTTATCATATCCCGCGCAAGGAACCGTGTAAGATAAAAAGTCATTATGATGCCGAGCGTGGCGCCGGCGCTGGATGCCGCAAGCCCGGCAAATGTCCCGAAAACCGCCCCCGCAAACACGGTGAGGGCGATTGCCGGTACCCCGAACGAGAACGCCACGCCAAAAATCGCTATAAAAGCAACAATCCCGAGCGCGCCGTTCGCGTGGATCCAGCCATGCAGCTTTGTCAGCCGGTGAAACACATGGAAATAATGCACCGCCCAAACCGCAGCCGCCAGTATTACTATAAACAATATGAATTTTATGACGTCAATTTTTTTCATCAGATATTATAGCTCATCCGCAGGATTTTTGGGCATTTATTTTCAAAACCCGGATGAAACTCCGGAATACGGCAGTATTGACTGAAATTTGAGACGACATTTAATTTAAGTTTCTGATTCCGCTGTCAGGAACAACCGCATCTGTATTGTTTGGCAGGAGTATATAAAAAGTGGCGCCCTTATCCCTGCCTTCGGACTCGACCCAGATTATCCCCCCGTGCCCGTTAATTATATTTTTGGCGATATTCAGGCCCAGGCCCATTCCCTGGAAGCGCCTTACCGTATGCTCTTCGGCCTGGAAAAATTTTTCAAATACCTTTTCAATATTCTTTTTTTCAATGCCCGAGCCCGTATCGCTCACAGTTATAAGCGCGTAATCCTTTTCCCCGCCATGTTTGATAATATCATTATCCGGCAGGATGCCTTTATACGGGAATTTAACAATGATCTTAACTTTGCCGCCGCAGGGAGTGAATTTGATCGAATTATTTAAAAGATTAATAATTGCCTGTTCCATCCTCGCCCTGTCTATGTTCATGACAAGATTTTCAGGTTCAATATCGCTTGTCAATGATATTCCCTGCTTTGACGCAATCCGGCCTATGTCCTTGACACAGGAATCCATCATTTCCTTTATATTTTGAGGCTGTTTTTCTATGGAAAGTATCCCCGATTCTATCCTGGATATATCAGTCATTTCACCGATAATATGCTCAAGGCGGGATGAATTGCGTTCAATTATCCCCACAAAGTCTTTTTGCTGCTCGTTTAACGTGCCCGCTGTCTCTTTGAACAAAAAAGTACTGTAACCCTTTATAACCGTCAGCGGGGTGCGGAGTTCGTGGGAAACCACGGATATAAACTGGGATTTAAGCCGGTTCACTTCCTTTATGTCATTATAACTGGTTTCAATTTCCCGCAGGGCCTTTTCTTTTTCAAGGCGCTGTCCGTAAAGCCTGTTCAAATATTTTGAAATTATAAATACCATAACCAGTAATATGATTATCCTTATGACCGTAAAAAACGAGGTGGCAAAATAGGAATCATAAAATCCGCGCCTTGCTCCGGCGACATTAATCCATCCCAGCATAAACATGATGAATATGATCGTTGGTATGGAATAGCGCAGCATCATGCCTCCGGGATTGTCCGCGCTGATACCGGCCATAATTCCCCTGCCTGGCCTGGCAAAAATCACGGCCAGAAAAAGCGACAATAATGCCAAAGCCGCATATAAAGACATCTTTGTGAATAACTGGATCCCGAGAAATACAGACACGCCGTAACAATATCCGATCAATGCCATGGAAGAAATAAGCCCGGCTGTAAAGGCCAGTACGCGTCCAAATATGAAAATTTTATTATCACGCATGTCCATGAGGAGAATCGAAACAGCAAGCAGGATAAAAGTAACCGCGGTATTCGGGGCCATCCTTCCCGGGTTTACTGTTCCAGCAGTATTATTAATGTCCCTGAATAACAGCTGGTCAAATCCCAAACGCAGGCCAAAAACATCCTCAGCCACGTTTAACAGACTTATGGCCGCGACTGCGCAGATAAAAAATATTCCAATACGGTATTTTATAGAATCACGTTTCCCGTCAAGGACCAGCATTAAGGACACCCCGGCCAATATAAAAGCAACCGCTGTATTTGCTTTCATGGTCACGTATAAAGCGTTCATAGTTTTTAAAAACGGATCATTAAATATCCATCCCAATAGAACCAAAAATCCTATAACCGCTGTAACGACAGCCATGACCATGGAAAAAATAGTGAACATATGTTCGATCCGGCTGTTTTTTTCTGTTCCAGTCAAAACTTCACCCATCGGCAATTCCTCCGTTAAACCACATATCGCACGTATAACCTATAAGTTAAGTATAACATTTGCTGTGTATATTGTCTGTTTTTTGTTGAGAAATAGTACGCTGTATTGACTGTGCGGATATTTAGGGAAGGACAAAAAAGATGATGGGGCGTAATGGACGGCCTTCGCAACCGGGTTTTGAACCTTGCCTATAAGGGTTGAGGATTAAGGGTTTAGAATTAAGGAAATTTTCTGTAGTTTGCGAGTATTCAACCGTTCTCCTTAATCCTCAACCCTTAATTCTTAATCCTCCCAAATTTTCATCAGAAAATTTGGCTGCCCGGGCAGGATTCGAACCTGCATAACAGCCTCCAAAGGGCCGCGTCTTACCATTGGACGACCGGGCAACGTATATAACCGTTGAATACCCACGAAGGGCGGGCCGAGTCCCGCCCCTACACGGATATAAATGCAAAAGCATTATACAACAAAACAATAATAATGCAAAAGATAAAATATATAGAAACGGTTTTGTTCCGCATCATGGTTTTGGGGGTTGTTTTTTGGAACATCAAAAAAGGTTATAAACAAACGCTAATATACTATTAAAAAAAATGATTTTAGTATAATAAACGCCCTCTGTAGTTTATTAACCCAACGGCTTGCTTCAATTGCTTTTCTATTGCGCCCTTGTGTCCGCTGCCTGCATGGTCTCGTGGAATTTATCAAGAACTTTTACTTCGATCGACTTCCTCATTTCGTTGTTAAGAGGATGCGCGATGTCCTTGAATGTCCCGTCGGAGAGCTTCCTGCTTGGCATTACCACGAAAAGGCCGTTCTTGCCGTCTATTACCTTCAGACCCCTCACAACAAATGATCCGTCAAAGGTAATTGACGCGTACGCTTTCAACTTCTGGTCCTCTGATTCGCTCGTGCCCCTCGGAAAAACCTTTACTTCCGTGATCTCCATCTTAAAGCCTCCTGATTTTAGGTCTCAAATCGAGTGAGCAAGGCCGACAAAACTTCCCTTCCACTCACTTTTTGCTTTTATATAACCGGCCAGCGCGGCATGCCTTGAATCATACAGCGCAAAAACCGCGCTTCCGCTTCCGCTTAGGGACGCATCTATACAATGATGCCTTACAAGACTGTCCCTTACTTCCTTCAAAACCGGGTACTTTTTGAAGATAATGTTTTCAAAATCATTGTACAAAAATGCATAACCGCCATTTTTGTACCCATACATAATATTAGTATATGATTTGACATTTGTCAAATGTATTTCAGAATCATACCAGCCATAAGCGTCCTTAGTAGCGACTTTTACCGCTTTATGGGCCACAACAACGTACCAAAACACACTTTTCCGCTTGTATTCCCTGATCTTTTCGCCTTTACCCGCTACAAAAGAAGGTTTTCCATAAATGAAAAACGGGACGTCAGCCCCGCACTTAAACCCCGTTTCCGCCATTTCCGCATCGCCCAGCTTGAGCCCCAGCAGCTTGTTTAAGGCCAAGATGGCGGTTGCCGCGTTGGAGCTTCCTCCGCCCATGCCCGCCCCGTCCGGGATGTGTTTATAAAGCGTGATTTTTACGCCGCATTTGAATTTATATTTATCAGCCATGAGTTTAACGGCCCTGTAAACTATGTTCTTTTTCCGGCCTATCTTTAGTTTCCCGAAATAATCTATCACCCTGATTTCCCTGTCCTGCGTAATGTCCACGTCAAGTATGTCGCAAAGCGATATCGGGTCAAAGATCGATTCAATGTAATGATAATTATCTTTGGGGTCTTTTCCCTTGACCTTGAGTACCAGGTTCAGCTTTGCGGGTGATAAGAAGATCATTTACCTTGCCTTTTTTATGTCTTCAAGCTTTTTTAAGACCGCGTCTTTGGACTCGGGACCGAGGTTTATTGACTTTTCATAAAAATCAGCGGCTTTATCCGGCTGGTTCATTTTAGCGTAGGTATCGCCTATGTGTTCATATACCGTGGGGTCGCCTTTTCCCCTTTCCTTTTCTATAACGCCGGATGCCTTGAAAAGTGCCTCAAGGGCCGCTGTATAGTCGCCCTTTTTGTAGTATACCCATCCGAGGCTGTCCATGAAATACCCGTTATCCTTTTCAACTTCAAGGGCTCTTTTTACCATAGCGTACGCCTCGTCAAGATTGGTCCCCAGGTCGGCGTATGTGTAGCCTATGTAATTATCCGCGTCCGCGTTCTTAGGGTTCAGCTTCAAAACCTCTTTAAATTGCGCGATGGAATTGTCAAAATCCTTAAGTTTGTCATAAGCTATCGCCAGGTTAAAATGAAGCTTTTCAGACGCCGGGAATTTCTTCAGCGCATTCTTATAAACTTCCACAGCTTCCTTAAACTGGTCATTGTCATGGTATGCCGCAGCCAGGACCCCGTAAAAATCCTCGCTGTCGGGATTTTCCCTGAGTTTTTCCTTAAAAATATCTATAGCGTGACCGAGCTGCTTGAGCTCCCCGTATATATATCCGAGGTGATAATAAGCGTTGATGAACTTTTTGTCTATTTTGGTGATCTCATTGAATTTTTCAATGGCTTTGTCGTACAATTTCTGTTCTTCGTAGGAAATGCCCATATAGTACTTAACCATGATATTATCAGGCTTGAGTTTTTCCACGATTGCAAGGGTATCCAGCGCTTCATTATCTCTTCCTGCCTTTAAGTAAGTCATTCCCAGCGAATAAAGCGTATCCTTGTCATCGGCATTTATCTTCAGTATCTGCGCGTATGTCCTGATCGCGCTGTCATAATCCCTGCTTCTGTAGTACATATCCGCTACATCCTTCATAGCTACCGTGTCATCAGGCTTAAGCTGCAGATAATCACCGTAAATCCTCAGGGCCGACTTGATGTCCCCCGTGATCTCATAGACGCCGGCAAGCGCCGTATAGGCTTTAAGGTATAGGGGGTCCTTTTCAACGGCCAATTCAAAATTTTTTATTGCCTTGTCGTAATTTTCTTTGCCTGCGTAAAGAAGGCCTATATTGTAATATGACGCCGCGGTATCCGGCGACAGGGCCACGTTCTTATTGAACAGTGATTCAGCGGTATCCGCGTCGTCCCTTTTGAACGCTATCACGCCCAGGTAAAAATAAGCATCGGATATCAAAGGATCGATCTTTATGACACGCTCAAAAAGCGTCTTTGCGTCATCAAGTTCACCCGTATCAAGCTTTATCCTTCCGGCCATGATCAGTATGTCGGTATTATAAGGGTCTTCAGCCAGCCCTTTTTCAATAATACCCTTCATGCCCGGCGCGTCGCCTTTCAAGCCGTAAAGATAGGCAATTTGTTTATATATCGGGCCGGGCGCGTATGAATATTTTACCGCCACGTTATAATACTCCATGGCATAATCATCCTCGTTGGCAAGTTCAAAAACATAACCTATGCCGTAATAAAGATATGATATGGCGGACTGGTACGGGTTAATATCCGTCTGGGGCCTGGTCACATTGGAAGGGTCCATATATACTTTTACAGACGCGCAGCCGGCCAAAAGGAAGAACAGAAGGGAGGCCGACAGGATCAGCGTGATTATATTCTTTTTCATGTTAGCTGTCTTCAAATTTCTTATCGGTTATCCTGAGCCTTTTATTAATAACCTTCAGAACGACATCAAGTTCGGCCATATCAAGGTCCTTGAAAAGCACTATGTCCTGTATTTTCACGTAATCCACCTGTTCCGGCATGATATCAACTTCCCTCCGTTTTAGTCCTTCGATGAACTTTTGTTTAAGGTCACCTGTAGGCGCAACCTTCAGGTTGCGGATTTTGTTCTAATGTTGTTTGATTTAGGTTTGTTTTACCACATTTCAATCAAGAACCGCAACCTGAAGGTTGCGCCTACATGAGCCTGCCTTACCTGCTTTATATCTGTATCTCCCAGCCTTCCTGTATCGCAAAGCTCTTTTCGAATTTTATCTGGGCCTTGCGCTGTATCTCATCTACTTCGGAATCATTATGTTCGGGCGCATGGTGGCACAGGTGCAGTTCTTTTACGCCGGATAACTGGGCGACTTTAATCCCCTCTTCATATGTCGAGTGGCCCCAGCCCACATATTTAGGGTATTCCTCGGGGGTAAAATGCGAATCATACATCAACACGTCGGCGTCTTTTGCTATTTCTATGAGTTTGCTGTCGGGAACCGCGTAATGTTCCACGTCGGTCGCGTAAACAAACGAACCTGATTTGCAGTCAATACGGTACACAAGCATGCCGCCGGGATGGTTGATCTTCACCGAGGTTACTTTGAAAGGGCCCACACTTATTTCTTCCCTTTCCTTGATTTCCGTAAAGCTTAACTTTGCCATCATACCGGACAGTTCCACTGGAAAATTTATGAATTCCTGCTGGCGTTTTAAGACATCCTGCACGGTCTTGTTGTATTTTGATTCCCCGTATATATTTATTTCATTGCCCTTGATAAATCCGGGGGTAAAAAACGGGAATCCCTGCAGATGGTCCCAGTGATAATGGGAAAAAAACATGTGTATTTTATGGCCCGTCGGGCCTTTTTTTACCAGGTCGCGGCCAAGAATCCTTAATCCCGTTCCCGCGTCAAGCACGATGCGGGTGTTCGCTTCTTCAATAGAAACGCAGGTTGTGTTCCCTCCGTATTTGACAAAATCTTTACCTGCTACAGGTATAGATCCCCTAACTCCGTAATATTTAATCTTCATCTCGCCTCCAGGGCTGAAAAATCACCTTTCTTTATTATATCCCAATCATCCTATATTTATCAAGTCAAAACTGGGGCCATACTTTTGTTTTATTATATGGACTAACTGTTCCTTTTTGTTATGATTTGAGTCACAATTATCGGAAATAAATGAAAATGCCGCTTCCTTGGCCAGTTCAAGCAACTGCCTGTCCCTGATTATATTTGCCATCTTAAACTCGGGCAGACCGTGCTGCCTGGTGCCCATGAACTCGCCCGGCCCCCTTATTTCAAGGTCTGCTTCCGCTATTTTAAACCCATCCTGGGTCTCAACCATTATCCCGAGCCTTTTTATGCCGCCTTCGGTCTGCGGGTCGCCTACAAGCACACAATACGATTGTTTTGAGCCCCTGCCGACCCTTCCCCTGAGCTGATGGAGCTGTGAGAGCCCGAAACGCTCAGCGTGCTCTATGACCATGACAGAAGCATCAGGGATGTCTATGCCGACCTCTATGACCGTGGTCGCCACAAGTATATCTATTTCCTTGTTTTTAAATGCCGCCATTGCCGTATCGCGCTCTTCTTTCTTCATCTGACCGTGAACTATGGCGGTCTTAAAATCCTTAAAACGCAAAGCAATATGCTTTTCCATCTCAATCGCGGATTTTAAATCCAGCTTTTCTGATTCATCCACAAGCGGGTAAACCATATATATCTGGGACTTTTCACCGAGGCGTTCACCTATGAATGAATAAAGCTTGATGGTCTGCCATGATTCAAAAACCATTGTTTTAATGGGTTTACGCCCGGGCGGCAGTTCGTCTATGACCGATATATCGGTGTCGCCGTATACCGCAAGCGACAAAGTTCTGGGAATGGGTGTTGCCGTCATTATCAGCGAATGAGGCAGGCCTGTCCCCTTGCGCATAAGCTGCGCCCTCTGCATGACGCCGAACCTGTGCTGCTCGTCTATCACGGCAAGCCCGAGTTTATTGAAAATAACATCATCCTGTATGAGCGCGTGCGTGCCTATGATTATATTTATAGTCCCATCTTTAATGCCGTTTAAAACCTCTTCCCTTGGTTTCCTTTTCATTCCGCCCAGAAGCAATCCCGCCTTAATACCGGTCCCGTTTAACATCCCGGAAATATTCTTCATGTGCTGCTCTGCCAGTATTTCCGTCGGCACCATGATAGCGGCCTGGCATCCATTATCCACGGCTATCACAGCGGCCGCAAGCGCAACTATTGTTTTACCCGAACCCACATCGCCCTGCACAAGCCTGTTCATTGGTTTACCCGATGTAAAATCTGCCTTGATCTCGCCCAATACCCTTTTTTGCGCGGCCGTCAGGGTAAAAGGCAGCGATAAAATGAAAGGGTCAAGTAATTTCCCGTCTTTTGCGAACAGTATGCCCGGCTCGTCCTTTACTCTTTTTCTCCTCATGGCAAAGGCCAGCTGCATGAAAAAAAACTCGTCAAATATTATGCGCCGCTTGGATTCCTCAAGAGTCTTAAAATCAGACGGGTAATGGGCGTTATAAACGGCTGTTTTTAATTCTATAAGGCCGTATCTTTCCTTAACTTCATCCGGCATGTATTCGTTAAGATGCTCGAGATAGTTGTCAACGCTGTATTTCATTATCTTCCTGAACTGCTTTTGTGAGAGCCTTTCCGTAAGCGGATATATGGGCACGATCCTGTTTACATTTATTGTATCCTTTGCTTCACCATCATCGTCTTCGGCCAGTTCGTACTCGGGATTGCCTATCTGAAGCATGCCCCTGTATGACTCAACCTTGCCGTAAAATATAACTGAAACGCCTTTTTTCAGCAGTTTTTCCATAAATGGCTGGTTAAACCAGGTGCCTGTTATAAACCCGCTTTTATCTTTTATCGTGACCGATGTTATTTTCAGGGACCCCCTGACCTGCCTTGTCGCGGAAGATATTACAATGCCGCTCACCGTCTCCAACGCGCCCGGACTGACTTTAATAATAGGCTTTATATTTGAACGGTCAACCCATTCGCGCGGGAAATAATACAGGAGCGACGCCACGTTTGTTATGCCGAGTTTTGAGAATAATTTGGCACGTTCGGGCCCGACCCCTTTTACGTACTGAATCTCCCTGTCCAGCGAGAATTGTTCCATGGTCACTGGTTCATCAGGTCGTCAAGTTTGTAATCCGGCGCGGCAGTGGTCGGCTTGTTGAACTTTGCCTCCGGTATTGCGCTGATAAAGACCGTAAAGAAATACTGCGGCACCTGGCCGGGCAGTTTTATGTACGATATGCTCGCTTCCCAGCAATGCAAATGCCATGTCGCTGCGTAGGATTCCGAAGTAAGCTGCTTTAAGATCAGGTCATATTGCCTGTTTATGGAAAAAGTAAATTCAGGTGTAAAATTAAAATTCAAAGTGGAATTAAAGGTCATGGTATCCGGGGTCCTGGTTATAGCCTGGTGTCCGGTTGTATCCATTATATTGTTCACATAATTTGTCATCATGGAAAGCGACCACATACTTGGAGCGCCTGTATCCATCAGGCTGAACGAAAACGAAAGGTTTTTTATCATGTTGGCATACGGGCTGTACAGCCCGTTGGCGGAGAAATATATATCCCCGCCTGTTGTATTGGCGTTAAAATTTATCATGGAAAGCCTGTCCGTGTCAAATCCCGGCTTTACGGTGGCAGTAAGCAGGTCATAGGTAACCGAGGAATTAAAGCTTATAAATCCTCCTCCGCCGTTTACGGAAAGCGAAGCGTTGTTACCCGTAATACCGGCGTGAGGCATACCTTCAAGCTTATTAAGCATTTTTGAATATGCATAGGTCAGATTAGCCTTTAAAAATCCGTATGGCAGGATATCAATTGATGCGTTCTCACTTGTATTCATGGAATTTACCATATCACCCGCAAAGAATTTCTTCTGGTTTTCATTTGTATTCTGCCATGAAGAAGTAAGGCCGGCATTAGCCGACAAGCTCAATATATAAAACGAAGGTATGCTGTAAGAAAGACTGGGCGTGAAATTTGCCGCGTCAGAATAATAACCTCCGCCGTCCTGTGCGTTATATGACCTGTTTAAGGTTAAAGCGTGGGTATAATATAACCTGGGCAGGATCGGCATCGATGTCAGGCTGTAGTTAAAAGAAGGCAGTGACCTGGCCGCGGTATAATACCGGGAATTGGTGGTCAACTGTTCCGTGTCTGCTATTGATATCCCTATTGATTGATTATTGCCTATGGCTGTTGAGAACGAAGCTCCAAAATCATGCCTGAAAACGTCCACTCCCTGTGTGTCCTGTAAAGTTGCCGCCATATTGCTGTCGGACAGACTTGCCGCCCTTAAGTTAAGCCTTGTATGGTCGTTAATGATTTGGTCATGGTTAAAATTAAAGGCCCATTGTCTTAGTCTTGGCGTTGATTTAAAATCATCGGTTAAAGACCCGTTGAATGTGCCTAATGAATCCTTATTGAGCCCGTAAGCAATATTAAGCACATAAGCCGCGCCGATTTTCTCCATGTAATTATATCCGAGCCCCCAGTTGTTGTATTGGTTAAAAGCAACGTTATATAGTGTATTAACATACCATCCCGAGTAATCATTGTGCCCGAATTGTATGTCAAACGGTTTCTTTTCGCCTTTTAAAGGCTGTGCAAAATACGGGAAATAAAAGACAGGTATGTTCCCGAGGAATATTACCGTGTTCCAGCTTTCAATTTTATCGCCTTCATATATGTTCAGGGCCGATGCCTGCATCCTGAAATGCGGTGATTCCTTGTCACATGTGGTAAAAACAGGTTTCTCTATTTCAGTTTTTACACCTTGTTTCTTTAGTTTGTCCCCCCTGACTATCCATGGCGAGCTTATGACGTCAACATGTTCCGCGTAGGAATCCAATGTTTTGAAATTGTAGTTAAGCTTGTCCGTGTATATGGACGAACCCGCCTGTACGGCAAGCACATGCCCCTGGGCTATCGCGTCACCGCTGTTTGAGTTTACATAAATCGAGTCGGAAAATATGGTTATGTCGTCGCTTCTGGCAACGACATTGCCTTTCCCGTTTATTTCAGATGTATCATTTGAGTAAATAAGCTCGTCGGCGGTAATGAAAAGGGGCATAGAAGTATTGATCTTGGCATCCGCTGTCGGCGTCACATAAACCGCGGAAACTGCGTATGCGTTAATGCATCCCGTTAAAACGATAAAAAGAACGGATGCTATAATATTCAGGAGTTTTTTTTTACCATAAAGTTCTTGTCTTAAACCTCAGATTATGGTGGCTTCGGTCTTGGAATCAAAGAAATGGGACTTGTTCATGTCAAACACAAGCTCCACTTCCTGATTTACCTCAACCTCGGCGTCAGAATCCATCTTTGCTATAAACGGCGTCTTTCCGGTCGTTAAGTACACAAAACTTTCGCTTCCAAGGTGCTCCACGACCTCGACCGTCGCGGCCACCGTGTTATCCGCGCTCGCGTTCGGCGCGTATACCTTGTCATATATGTCTTCCGGTCTTATCCCCATTGTTATATCCTGCCCTGCCTGGCTCTTTAACTTTTCCGCCATGGCATCCGGCAGCCGCACTTCAAAATTCTCTTCGTTGAAATACAATCCGCCTTTTTTCGACTCCAATGTCCCGTCTATGAAGTTCATCGACGGGCTCCCTATGAATCCGGCCACAAACTTGTTTTTCGGTTTGTCATACAGTTCTTTCGGCGGCGATATCTGGTGTATCTCCGTGGCCTTCATCACAACTATCTTTTCCCCCATTGTCATGGCCTCTACCTGGTCATGTGTCACATATATCATCGTCGCCTGCAGCCTGGTGTGCAGCTTTGACAACTCCGCCCTCATCTGCACCCTCAGCTTCGCGTCCAGGTTTGACAACGGCTCGTCAAATAAAAATACTTTGGGTTTCCTGACTATGGCGCGGCCCACGGCCACCCTCTGCCTTTCTCCGCCGGAAAGTTCCTTGGGCTTTCTCTTCAAATATCTCTCTATACTCAGTATGTCCGCAGCTTCCATTACCCTCTGCTTGATCTCCGCTTCCGGGTACTTCCTCAGCTTTAATCCGAATGCCATGTTCTCATATACTGTCATATGCGGGTACAGCGCGTAGTTCTGGAACACCATCGCTATATCCCTGTCTTTGGGCGGTATGTCATTTACAAGCACATCGTCTATGTATATCTCGCCGGTTGTTATCTCTTCCAGGCCCGCTATCATGCGCAGCGTCGTTGTCTTACCGCACCCTGACGGCCCTACAAGTATTAAAAATTCCTTGTCTTCGCAGACTATATTAGCGTCTTTTACGGCCACAACATTGCCATACTTTTTCCCAACGTTTTTTAAAACTACCCTTGCCATATATGCTCCTCCCGGATGTTTTGGAATAATTTTGTTAAATAAGCATTGTGTAAATATTATCATAATAGCGAAGATTTTACAATCAGGAATTTGGTGTTGGATTTTATTTCTATAACGAAACGCACCGTTTTCAAATGAACGGAATGCATGTATGCGTTGCGGGCTAAAAATAAAACCCGTAGAGCGGCTGCTCTACGTCCGCCAAAGCTTTAGCGAAGGCGGATGCCGCCGCTCTGACGATGGCTTTTGTAACGTTGGCCAGTGCAAGAAGATTGATTTTGTAGTCGCACCCCTTCGACTCATCGGGGTGCGCCTATATCCGGATAATATAACCTCAACTAATTGATATCTCAACAAGTGCGTAAATCTATCTTTTATCGGCGGTAGTTTGAACTGTCGGGAGTTTGTGTGTATCAATCCCTTATATAGGCGCACCCCGGTGGAACGAAGGGGTGCGACTACAAATTCCTAACGGCCTGCGTTTGAGCGGCAGCAACATTCGACAGGCTCATGTTTCAGCGGCTGCTCTACGCGTACAAAAAAATAATACGCAGCATTTATTAAATACACTTTTAACACTTTTTCCCTTGAATTTAACGCCAAAATACAATAAAATTGTATGTTGTTTGGTTAAGGACTTTAGATGCGCGCGGGGTCATTCCCGCGTAAAAAAAAGAGGTGCAAAGTGGCTTTCGACGGTTATAAAAGCATATACAATAAAACAAGCAAGGACTCTTCAGGCCCGCCCGCCGGCAAATTGCCGGGCGGTTTTAAAAACCAGGCTTCATCACCCGCCCCCAAGGGCAAAGGATTCACACCCGGCTTTAAATTCACGCTCACGATCGCCATACTCGGGGCTTTCATAGGGCTGGGATTGTTGGGGGGTATATTTATAGCCTATATGCAGGAAGTTCCCGAGGTAGCCGACCTTAAAAATTACAAACCTAACATGTCAACGGCAGTTTATGATGAAAAAGGCGGCATGATAACACAGCTGTATGACGAGCAGCGCACGGTGGTGAGGCTTGCCGACATACCCGTAAATCTTCAAAACGCGGTTATTTCAAAAGAAGACCCGCGTTTTTTCCAGCACAGCGGTTTTGACATTAAAGGCATATTCAGGGCGACCATAAATAACGTGATCCACGGCAAGATAGTTGAGGGCGCCTCAACCATCACCCAGCAGCTCGCAAGGAACCTTTTTTTGAACCGCGAAAAGACATTTACCAGGAAGATAAAGGAAGCCATACTCGCGCTGCAGATAGAAAAATACTATACAAAAAAAGAAATAATCGAACTATACTGCAACCAGATATACTTCGGCAACAGCGCGTACGGGGTTGAGGCAGCGGCACGCACATATTTCGGCAAACATATTTACGAGCTTACGCTTCCCGAATGCGCCATGTTGGCCGCCCTTCCGCAGTCGCCATCGGGGTCCAATCCGTACAAGCACCCGGAAATAGCGCTTGAAAAAAGGAACATAGTGCTGGATAAGATGGCGGAACGGGGATATATAACCGAACAGGAACGCGATGCTTCGAAAGCATCGCCCATTGCCTTAAGCAAACTCGAGGTCAAGAATGCCCCTTATTTTGTGGAATATGTCAGGCAGCAGCTTGAAACCACATACGGCAGTTCCATAATATATAAAGGCGGCTTGCGCGTCAATACAACTTTAAACGGTGCCATGCAGAATACGGCCCAGGAAATATTTAATTTCCGCATAAAGGATCTGCAGGACAGGATCGAAAGGAACCGCGGCAAAAAACTTGACGCCCCCCTTCAGGGCGCAATGCTTGCCATGGAACCTTCAACAGGCAAAATATTTGTGATGATCGGCGGCGTGGATTATTCAAAATCCGAATTCAACCGTTCCGTGCAGGCTCTGCGGCAGACAGGCTCGTCTTTCAAACCGATCGTATATACCTCGGCAATCGCGTCCGGATTCAGGGTATCCGACGTAATCATGGACTCCCCCATAGTGTATAAGAACGTGGACGGCACCGACTGGAAACCGGAAAATTTTTCCGGAAAATTCGGCGGGCCTATGATCCTGTTAAACGGCCTTACATATTCAAAGAATATAGTTACCGTAAAACTATTAAGCAAGATCGGCACAGGCACCGTGAAAAAATACGCGCGCGCCATGGGCATAACCTCCCCCTTAACCTCGGACCTGACACTGGGACTGGGTTCTTCTTCCCTGTCGCTAATGGAAATGGTTACCGCGTTCTGCCCTCTTGCCAACGGCGGCAGCAAAGTGACCCCTATGTCCATACTCAATGTTAAAGACAGCAACGGCAAGGACCTGGAAGTCAATACCCCCCGCATAGAGCAGGCAATTCCCGATACTACGGCTTATATCATGACATATATGCTTGAAAACGTCGTAAATAAAGGAACTGGTAAAACCGTGCGTAATATGGGATTTTCAGGGCCATGCGCGGGCAAGACAGGCACAACCAATGACTTTACCGACGCCTGGTACATAGGTTATACGCCTGACCTCGTTGTAGGCATATGGATAGGTTTTGACAACAAGCAGTCAATGGGCAAAAACATGGTCGGTGGTACGATCGCGGCCCCGATCTGGGCGGAATTCATGCTTAACACCGCATCATCGTCCACAAAAGAATTCCCCGTTCCCGACAATATAATATTTAAAAAGATATGCACCAAGTCAGGGCTGTTGGCCACCGCGGCCTGCACAGGAGCAAACACCGTTGACGCGCCCTTCATAGAAGGCACAGAACCTACAAAACCATGCAATTACCATACCGCGGTAAATGCTTCAAACTTTTTAAGCGAGGATATGGAAAGTTCCGCAGCCGCGTCTGATGACTGGGATGAAGAAGAAACTTCCGGCGGCGTAAAAACCGCGCCTCCCGCGAAATCCGTCAAAATAAGCGACGACAGCAATGATGAGCAGTCGCGCGTCATTATTCAAAAAGACGGTAAAAAAGCGGCGCCGGCGCCAACCCCGGCCCCGAAGCCGGCAGCGGCGGAAGATGAAGGCGGATACAACGGATTTTAAATATAAAATAATTACAGCTGCGAGGCCTCCAGGACCGACCTGTATGATGAATTATACCGCTCCATCAGGCCTTCCTCGTAGAAACTAAAATATCCTTTTCCTTCAGTGCCTATAATTATATGGTCCAGCAGTATTATATCCATTTCCTTCACGGCAAACAGAAGCTTTCTTGTGATTTTCCTGTCATTTTCAGACGGAGACGGGTCCCCGCTGGGGTGATTGTGGAGTATGACAATGCTCAAGGCTCCCCGTTTCATGGTTTCACTTATGATTTCCCTCGGATAAAGCAGGGACTGGGTTATGGTTCCCTCACATATGATGGAATTCCCGCTGATCTTGTTTTTTGCGTCAAGATAAACACAATATACCGCCTCTCTCGCCATGTCAGAACAGACATTCTTAAAATAAGCTATAATATCCGCCTGGCTGGAGGCGCTGAATTTCTGTTTTATGAACGTTTCCTCGGAGTGATAGTTAATGAACTTACGCACAACCTGAAAAAACGTTTTTGTTTCTTCCCCGACCCCGTCTATTTTCTGGTTTTCTATGACATCAAAGACTTTACGGAAATTGGAACGGGACTTTGAGTATATATCTTTTGCCTGGGGCTTAACGTCTTTTCCTTTGATAGCGTACGACAACATAAGTTCCAGTATTTCCGGTTTTGCCGCCATGTCCTTTTTAAAACGGTCCTTGAGCCGTTTTATATGGCCGACGCCATAGTGCTTAACCTTTGCTTCCATAAAACCACCTCCCTCAAAGTGGTAAAATTAGTACAGACAGAAACACCTTACTCCTTACCCTTAAGATCTAAGACTTAAGGGCTTAAGGCTTTAATGTTAAATGGTGAATATTTATGAGCTCAAGCTCATAAATATTCACCGGCTATACCGCTTGTCACGGTGAGACTGTGACTTGAGCGGGTATATGTGGCAGTAAAATTTTATGAGCGCAAGCTCATAAAATTAACTGCCACATACCGCTTGTCACGGTGAGACTGTGACTTGAGCGGGTATATGTGCGAGTAAAATTTTCTTTGCGCTTTAGGCGCAAAGAAAATTAACTCGCACAAAAAAAAAGACAGGCACGAAATTTAATTCATGCCCGCCTTTTATATTAAAGGTTTGTTCTTAAAAAAAGAATAACGCCGCGATCGACCCGGCAAAAAGAAGAGCAAGTAAGAGGGGATGCACGCCTATCTGCTGGCTTACGCGCTGTTCGCCCTGTTCCCCGCTTCCAAGCTTGGCAAGTACGCTTTGGACCCCGGGATTATTCGGATTTAACTGAAGTGATTTTTCATATGCTAATTTGGCATTTTCATAATCGCCTTTATAATAATAAGCCGTGCCCAGGAACTGATATGCCTGATAAGTAGGGCCTACCTGTGCCGATGCCTGATAATATTTGATCGCCATGTCATATTGTTTTGCCTTGAGGTATTTATGCCCTGTAACAAGGTATTGCTGCGCCGGGCCGCCCGCGCCGCCTGCTGCGCCTGCTGCTCCGCCTAACTTGGCTACCATGGCTTTCGCAGCCGCGTTAGAAGGATTAAGTTTAAGTGAGTACTGGAAATTTCTGAGCGCGCCTGCTTTGTCGCCCTTATAATACTGGGCAACTCCGAGACAATAATAAGCCTCGGTGCTTGCCTGCAATTTTATGGACTGGTTATAGTATGAGATGGCGTTATCATACTGTTTTGCTTTCATGTACTTATTGCCGTAATCCAGGTACTGTTTAGCCTGCGCAGAATTGGCGGCAATCAACATGCCGGACGCAACAAAAAGAATTAAAGCCAGGAACACCAGAATTTTTGAAACCTTCATCACGCACACTCCTTGTTTGAGAGATTTTATTTTATTAATTAATAATTATATTAAGGCAGAGCCGGCAAGGCATCGCCGGGCGCCATGCCCATGTCGTTTCCAGGTAATCCGGGTTCACCGGAAGGCACTCCCATATCATTTCCGGGAAGGCCTCCACCGGGTAATGACATGTCCCCGCCTGGTAATGCGGGTTCTGTTCCCATGTCTCCACCGGGTAATGCAGGCGCTCCACCCATGTCTCCTCCGGGTAATGCGGGCGCTCCACCCATGTCTCCACCGGGTAATGCAGGCGCTCCACCCATGTCTCCTCCGGGTAATGC